>Ga0214919_10001500_pt1 | contig 38057 bp, 34 predicted proteins | sample LL1503_MetaG_FD_177994 | JGI IMG/M metagenome (GOLD analysis project Ga0214919, IMG submission 177994) | Freshwater microbial communities from Lake Lanier, Atlanta, Georgia, United States - LL-1503 | ecosystem: Environmental > Aquatic > Freshwater > Lake | place: USA: Georgia | collected...
AATGCGTTCGTCTTCGTAGATGTACAGTCTTGGATGTCTGAGTTTAACTTGCTCTAAACCAAAGTTTAAACACATGTATTCTAACTGCCCATTGGACACCGGTGATTGCTTTTTATCAATATAAAGTTGTGCCTGCTGCGGCACTCTGCAGTCTGGAATTAAATTAATTGTTACCAGATCTTTTGCTTCTTCATCTGTTTTAAACTCAACATAGGGATTGTGTTTAAACGCCCAAATTTTGGGATTGGTTATAACAGATTTCTCACCAGTGGCCAAGAATAAATTTTCAGGTATGCCTGTAGTGCATACTTGATCACCTATGTGATGAAAATTATGATGAAGTTTAAACATTTATAAAAATAAGAATTTTTCTGGACGTTGCTCGTATGAAGATTGATTTCTGATAGCATTAGCCACTGCACGATCTACTAGATTTATATCCACCCACCAATCCTCGTAAGGATTTTTACCATCAACCATTACATCACCGACTATTAATTCGTATCCTTCATTGTATAAGAATTCTCGGCTGGCCTGCCTGACCAGCTCGCCCTCTCTGCCGGTATAGCAATCAGTTTCAAATGTAATAACTTTAAACCTATATTCATCGTGTGGCAATTTTAGTAATGATTCTAGTGTAACTACCGGAGGTTCTACATCTACCTGCAAATAATCAATAACACGCTGGTTGCCAAATTGATCTTCTAGTATTTTTTTATAGTCTGCAGTTGTAGCATTTCCAGCTATAAAAGTATTATTAGGACGTTTGGTGGCCCATTGACTAGCTAGTTCTTTATCCCAATCAAGACTTACACCATTCCACCCAAATTCCTTAGCAAGCAGATATGTATTATTTGTATAATCCGGTACGTTGCATCCTATTTCTAGATAGGATCCATTGGATTTGCCATTTAAAACTGACAGGACAAATATTTCCTGAAACGCTTGGCTAAATGCTTCAGTTAAGGCACTACTTCCGTCAAATTTGTATTTGACACTGCCAGGCCATTTATTGTAGTTCATAATAATTATCCAATATGTATTCGTATTGCTTTACCATTTTTATTGGATTCCACATTTCGTAATATTTTTCCAATGGCGCAATACCTGTTTGTATTATAGCTTTAATTGGCGTTATTTCCAAATTATTTTCGTCACATCTTATATGTTTGAAAAAATTGCTGCTGTTTACCCCAATTGGTTTTTTTGCAGCCAATGCCTTGTCGATACATGCACTTACTCCTTGACAATTGTAGTGCGGGTAAATGTACAAGTTAATGTCATTATTGTTTAACCATTTGACATTGTCGTAATCAGACATGCGGTCAGTGGTAAAATTTATAGTAACATTTGTCTTTGCCTGCGATTTTAAAAGAGTTAACTTTTGAGTTAAAGAATCTTTGTTTTCATCAACGAAGGCGCCCACACTGGCATGAATGTTAAATATAACCGGCTCGTCAAATTGATGATTAATTACCTGCAATATTGTATCAATGTTTTTGCCGCCGTGCCCGAACCCGCTGGTGCCAATCTTTATTGCACCCAGGGGAGGAGTATAATCAATATCTGGATAATATGTAATCGGCCTGATGCCTGAATAAAAATTCGTACCTGGAACCTTACTAGAATCTATTGCAATAAATTTATCAATACCGTCAAAATTTATTAGCTCTTCGTCGGATGTATGACCGTGTAAAAGAAATTGCGGCTTTTTTGTTTTTAAAAACACATCGGTGGTGCACCAAGGCATAGGAGTTTTATGCCAGTTGTAGATAATTAAATCCATATCTTCAGTTTTTTGCAGAAACTCAAAATAACTAGAAACTGTTATGTAATGAAAATTGTACTTTTTACTATGCTTTAATATATTGTATACACTCTCGCCGTAAAAAAATATACCGCAATCGGACTCCGACCCGCCAACAATTGCTATATTTTTTATCATTTATTCCACCGCCCAGGTTCAAAGTAATTAAACAGAGCAAAGATATGCGGAGCATAGGTAACAAAATTATTTTGTGTTGCTTGAACAATAAACTGCCCGTCGCCGTCATGGTCCAATGATAGCCTGTGTTTTTTTAACACTTCACCACTGAGTAAAATTTGTTCTAGACCTACATGACCAGGTTGCATATTTTGCGGATGTGCAAACAGCGACCAAGTTGGGTGAGAACGTGGCCATTCTAAACCAGCAGGGGTTTGATCGCCACGTAGCATGCTAACAATTAATACATCAGGAATAGAACCATGCTGACGCACTGTTTCTTTAACAGCATCGTCGACCTTGGTAAAGAAGTCCGGCTCGTAGCCATCGTCGTCGTTCATGAAACAGTACATTTCATCATCTTTAAGCTCTTGAGAATCAATGAACCAATTTAATGCACCATGACAACGAGCCCAAAATTCTACACCGTCATTTGGGCACACGTAATTTGTTATCCAGCTATCTTTAAAATTTAAGCTAAATCCAAGATCTTCATCTGTAATCACGTGCCAATTGATGTTCATTGGCTCGAGATGTTTTTTAAGAGTGGGAATGTTTTTTAATCTTCCCACTGATGTAATAACATTGTACATCAATTATCCTGTAATTAATTTAAATGCAGGACATGGAACAATAAATGTACCGCCAGACTTTAAGTACTCCTGCTCGCGCTGCTCAAATTCATTAATAAAGTGCCACGGAAGCACCAACATATAGTCGGGTTTTGCTGCTCGCATTTCATCTTCGCTAATGATAGGAATATTAGTGCCAATGGTTTTCATACCAAACTTATACGGGCTACGCTCTGCAATAGCTGTAATGTGCCTGTGATCAAGACCAAAGTATTGCAACAAGGTATTGCCTTTGGTGCTAGCACCGTAACCATAAACTGTCTTACCATCTTTAATAGCCTGCTCAATAAAAGAAACTACTTCAGATTTCAGTGCCTCAAGTCTGTTACCAAATTCAATCCAAGTTGCAGGATTAGAAATATCATTTTTTGTTCGCTCATACGAAAGAATACTGTTAACTCTAAAATTACAAACATCACGCAAAGGCGCAGTTGCAAAGCTGGCTACATTAGCAATATCTTTTTGTAGATAAATTCTAAAACTTCCACCATTGGTATCATTTAAACTACAGTCAACAACTTTGAAACCATTGGCTGCAAATAATTTAGAAATGCTGTTTAAGTCATAGTAATAGATATGCTCATGACAGATATTATCAAATGCCAATTGATTGATCATCAATGGTGTGTAACTCATTTGTAATACAGCAACCCCATTGTCATCAAGAATATCATACATGTCTTTGATAAAGGGCTGCGGGTTGTCTAGATCGTAAAACATTGCAATGCAGGTAATAACTTTAGCTTTTGCATTGGCAAATTGTGTCTTATTCCATGCGTCTTGACTAAAGAAGTCTTGTACTACAGTAGCAACCTTGCTACTTTCTGCATAGTAAGAATCGTCACACGGATCTATCCCCACCTTGCTGACATTGTCTGGTACTGCTTTTAATAATGTACCATCATTGCAGGCAATGTCGAGCCACACATCACCATCTTTTAGTTTAACTCTATTGGTAATTTCTTTAACAATACCTTGTAGTTCAAGTGTCATGCTAGTATTAATAGAGCTACGATACCAATATTGTCCCCACATTGAATGTGACGGGGCAATATCATTTAATCTGGGTGCTCCTGAATTTTCATCTAGGTATAAATCTAGACTATATTTTTTTCTTCCTTCGACATTAGTGTCTTCTTTAATAAAGTCGCTAACGTAATGTTCTCCAAGTTTAAGTAGTTTTTTCATAGGTATTTTTATAAGATTTTTTTATTAGTTTACTGATTTTTGTTTTGCCATTTCGCTTTCGCACATGTCAAATACTAAATCTTTAAATGTATATTCTGGCTGCCACCCTAGTTTATTTCTAGCCAGTGTAGAATCCCCTAGTAGCGTATCAACTTCTGCTGGGCGATAAAACTCTTTATTAACTTCGATGATTTTCTTACCAGTGGTTTTGTTAAATCCCACTTCATTCATATCTGCACCTTGCCATTCAATTTCAAATCCAAGATATGCTGCAACGTCATTGCAGAAATCTCTAACCGAATGTGCTTCACCGCTGGCAATAACAAAATCGTCCGGAATATCATGTTGTAGCATAGCCCACATGGCACGCACATAGTCTTTGGCATGCCCCCAATCTCTGAGTGCATTTAAATTGCCCAACTGCAGAACATCCTGGGTGCCAAGATGAGTACGAATCATTCCTTGAACAATTTTACGTGTAACAAATTCCGGGCCGCGTCGCGGGCTTTCATGATTAAATAAAATGCCATTGCAAGCAAATAGGTTAAAACTTTCACGATAGTTAATTGTAATCCAGTATGCATAAAGTTTTGCTACAGCATACGGACTCCTTGGATAAAACAAAGTACTTTCTTTTTGTGGTATTTCTCTAACTTTACCGTACAATTCGCTAGTAGATGCTTGATAAAATTTAACAGTCTTGGTTTTGGCCAGTTCTTTTGCTGCATCAAGCAAATTTAATACACCAATGGCGTTTACTTCACCTGTGTACAATGGTACATTATAGCTAACACTTACATGACTTTGTGCGCCTAAATTATAGATCTCATCAGGGCGTACTTGATTAACAATACTTACTAAATTAGCAGTATCAGTTAAATCGCCATAATGCAAATGTAGGCTATCTTTAATTGTTTCAATGTTTGATGTGTTTATGCCAGTGCTAATTCTTCGCACCAGGCCATGCACCTCATAATTTTTTTCTAATAGAAGTTCTGCTAAGTAACTCCCATCTTGCCCAGTTATACCAGTGATAAATGCAATTTTTTTCATACTGTATTTAATTTGCAGTTTTAGCCTCTAAATATTCTTTGATGACCTTTAGTGCTTTACGACTAGTGTCGTACACATATTCTTTAGTGTCATCTTCTGTAGTGACAACTAGAATAAACCCATTGGCTACTTTACGAATTTCGATAGATTCAAACATGATAGTTTCCTTTGTTGGATTGATTATTGTAACAAGTTGACACTAATAAGTCAACTCTTTTTGTAGAAAGGTATGAAGTATTGTGCCAAATCGACTCCATATTTTTTATGCAGTGTAAAATTTTGTATAAATTGATTTCTTAGCTGCCTCCATTGATCTAACAAGTTGGTATCTTGGTTGATCAATGCAGTTTCTTTGAGAGTGCTTAGTTTGTCTAAGCCTGCTTCTACTGAGAATTGTGCCTTACCATCATGGTAAGGCAGTACTTTAAATTTATGTTGATTTAAAAATAAGTAGGTACTAAACAACCGCTCATGTATAAAAGGAAAATACCCAAACGAAAGACCATTTGGGTATGCTGCATTATCGTCATGTAATGCTTTTATTTCGGCAGGGAATTTTTCAATTTCGTCATAGTAGCGTTTTGTTAGATCCATAAATCCAGCCCAAAACTCTTTAGTAGCAACACAATAGCAGGCAAATACCATATGATCTTCACTCATTGGTTGGAACATGATAGTTACATCTATTCCCAATTTTGGAAACAGATACTCACAAATTTGTAACATATTTTTGTGGCGCCACTGTCCTTGTTCCCATACATTGTATGCTAGTACCGTTTGATCATAGTAACCGTTGAAAAAATAAACATCGTAGCCGGGATTATTTTCAATTCTTGTCACAACATCTTGAGCAGAAAGTAAACGTATCTTTTCTTTCCATCTCCAGCTGAATGTACCCCACATGTCTAACCCCTGGGCTAGTGCCATTTCTTGAGTTTTTAAATTTATAGCGTACTCCACCAGTTCTGGTGTTGGATTAGCCGTATTGTCCAAGGGTGTAAACTCGTTATCTAGTTGCTCTTTTTGAGCAGCATCATAATATGCTTGATATATTTTAAGTTTCATATACTCAATTATAGCATGTTTGCATAGCTACATCAAGAAAAACGGTGCATTGCACCGTTTCTTATCTTTTTTCTCTGCCAATTTTAGATGGCTTTTCGGACGGCGGCCTGTTCTTTCGAAGATGGCTAGTTTTATCTGCTGCCATGCTGGTGCCTGCTGCTTTTGGTTTGGCAACCGGTGCGCTAGCAGCATCTTTATCTTTGCTTTTTTTAGTAGGGTCAACAACGAATGTAAAGTTACCTTTAATACCTGTACTGTAGTAATTCTTACCGGCATCAAATTCTATTGCACTAATTGCACTCCCAGGCCACTTGCTGGTAAACTTATGCAGGGTCCATTGTTTGCCTTGAAACGTTACTTTAGAGTAAACTTGAACTAATGCACTGTGATTCAATATCAATGCTGCGTCGTGTTTAAAATTGGTATGCTCGTTAACATAGTCGGCAACTTTGTGCGCAACGGCTGCGGTTAAGTGAAAGAACAAGTTAGTAGATTCGGGGGTCTTTGTTCCACGCTCAGTTGCCAACTTTATCAATGTCTTGGATACATCTTTTGACGTGATAAAATCGTTTAAATCTAATATTGGATAGGACTTCATTGTACGAATAAAGTCGGCATCTTTGTTGTCGATTATACCATACTCAATGCCTAGTAACAAAGGTGCTTCTGCTTGCCCAGCTTCGCTTACTGTATTAATAATGTTAATAGCATCTTCTACACGCTTTAGTATCCGCTTACCTTCTTTGGTTTTGACCAATTGATTGTAAGCATCAAGGATGTTCTTTGTACTAGCAGCAGCACCTTTACCGCCTTTGGTACTGACCTTCATGGTCCTACCATCTTCGGCAACCAGGATACTGTCGCTTAGTCCTTCAGTTTTAGTATTGCCAAAGTTAATTAATGTTCCTGCATATCCAACCCCGCCCAAGAATGCTTCTTCGGCCATTTTAGCTTCGCCTTCGTACTGACCAGACTGTAGTGCTATTGGCTGTAGTAACTCGCAGAAGTAATCCTGGAATGTAGCCAAGTCCATTTCTGTAGGCGCAGGAAAAGTGTATGGCAGTTCGCCGCCGATGGCCAAGTGCTGAGCAACTGATACTAGTATACTGTTAGGAAACTTTGCAGCTATTTGATCTACAATATCCATTGGTGTTAGGTCTTCAAGATTGGTCAGTATGTCTTGAGGTGTAGCGTGTGATTGTGTTTTAACAGCAGCCTTACTTGCATATCTGTAACCGGGTATACCAGTCTGATTATCCCAATCATTTTGCGTAGGATCAGCTTGTACAGATTTAAAGTATTTGATAAATGCCAACGGGCCTTCGTCACCAATAAATTGAGCGATACCAAATGCTCGTGTTTGACCTTTTCTAAACCAATTAGCAGGAGTAGGTTCTACGCCCAATTGCTCTAGTGCAGCATTAATTGCCAGCTGGGTTTCTTCTTCGGTTTCGTAATTGGCGCCACCATCTGGGTAGAAGTTGACGCTGACAAATCTGATTTGATTGCCTTCTGGGTCAGCAAAGATCTCGCCAGATTTTCTAGCACCAAGACCGCGACTTTCTGTAAGAATATTAATTAGATCACGCATATTTGTTATTTATCGATCGACACTTGTAATCCGGATAGCAAATCTTTAAATAGTCTGTTTTTAAACTTAAAAAGTTCAAGTTCAAATCGATCGCAATGTATGTTTAATTCAAAATCTGTAAGTGAGCAGTACATTTGAGCCGTGAGAACTTCAGACATTTTATCCATATAGTCTTTGGCCTGCTGTATATCCAATAGATCCACACAGCTTCCGCTATTTCTATATCTATGCCATTGTTCTAATAGAGTTTGTGCTCGAAATTGTATGTCATTCACGGTAGGTTATACAGATATGTCTTCCATTCCAGCAACTCGTAATCGAGTTATATTACTCAATTGAAATGCTTTGGTTTCGAGACCTTTAAGTATACCTAAGTACTTATTACGCACGAGTGCCACAGAATTAATAAGTGTCTCGTAGTCGATTACTTCATCTTCGCCGTCAACATACTTTTCTGCGTCGCGACTGGTTAATGCGCGAGCATATCCTTCTAGGTATTTTTGGAAATGTGTACGTCTAATTTTCTTTAACTGTATGTTAAGAAAATTTAATACAGCTTCAATTTCTTGAAGCTGATTAAATCTGTGCTCTGTTATACCTGGCAGAGCAGCAATGTTTTTTTCCACAATACCTGAAATACGACATTCATTACGTGCCGAATTTAACTCGTTTTCGTAATAGTCAATAAAATCAGGTATTGCAGTAAGAGAATCAACAACTCGATTATACCACATTGTTAATCTTCGTAGCCTAGATCGATCTCTTCTTCATCGCCTGCGTACTCTTTGTATGCTTTGCTCAATACAGAATCCACGCCACTCAATTCTTTAAGTTCAATATCGTCAAGCATGTCAACTAACAGTCCCATTAGGTTATCAGCCGCTTCTTGACGATCCTTAACTGGAATATATTGCTTAAGGATTGTGTATACTTCGGTTAGTGTATCAATTTCAATGCTCATGTTAACTCCTCGTCAGCTATTGTAACATCTTTATTCTGAGCAATGTTAGGATTAGCTTCAATATCTGCCATCACTTTGTCCAAACATCCATCGTCATTGCGTTCCCATGCCTTACGGAACTTCTTGATAATTTCACCATCTGATGTAGTGTAGACTAGACTGTTACCTTCTTTCTTGAGCATGTTACGTGCTTCAATCAAGTCAGTCAATCCCGAATAAGGATTCATACCTGTTTCGTACGGAATCTTAACCTGCACACTTTCAAAGGGTTTAGCATAGCGTGTTTTCATAATCTTACACGCGGCACGGATACCCTTTACTTCACTGATCTTATTGCCATCCTCGTCCTCTTTGAGTTTGAGTTTCTTCATAGCAACTACAATTGAACTTGCGTAGATAAATCCTTGCCCACCTGAGATCTTGTCATCTGGGTCAAACATGTCTTGGCTTGCGTATGTATGATTAGTACACACCAGTCCCAGGTTTAAGTTACCAAACATGTTAACGCAATTGCGCACCAGACTTGTAAGTGCTTTGGGCTTACGACCCATGTCACCTTTCATGTCGCCTGCTTCAAATTGATTAACATCAGTTGGTGTTAGCATCATACCAAGACTATCTAGTACAAACAGGACCTTAGGGCGATCACCTTCTGCAATGGTTTTATATTCTTTAACAAATTCACTAATCATTCTGGCTACATCGTCGATCATAGCCATATTAAGTTTGAGCAGTTTATTCTCGCTAGTATCAACACCAAGGTCATGTAACCACTTTTCATCTAGTGCATTCTCTGTATCAATTAATATAACGTAGATACCTTGTTCTTGTGCATTTTTAACTAGATTGCCACTACAGATAAAACTCTTACCTGCGCCAGATTCACCAGCAAATACTGTTACTTTGCCCAAGGGAATGCCTTTGTTAAACTCACCCGAGATAAGGTAGTTCAATGCATAGTTGTTTGTACTGATCCAATCTGTAGGATCATTGAATCCAAAGCCAATACCGTCGATTGCTTTGGTAATTGTTTTTCTAAACTTCGAAACGTCGAAGGGTTTTGCCATATTATATACTCCTAATAGAAAAACCCGGGCGATACAATAACCATTTACCGGTTAGTTATCGCAGAGGCCCGGGCCGTGTTTATTACTTTTGACGATTGCGAATCATTGCTAAGATATCATCTGCACGTTGGCTTGAGGTAGCCGGTGCTGCAACTGGTGCAGTAGCAGTTGGTTCTGCTGTAAATGATTTCTCAGCTGATGCTACATCATCTTCCCAAGGAGTAGATTCTGCAGGTGCTGCCTTGGCTGCAGGTGCTGCGGTTGATGCTGGCGCTGCATCACCAAAGTTCATGCCGCTGGGCTTGAAGTATTGTCCCCAACGCTCTGGATCATATTCTTCGCCATTAACACTGGCTTCGAACATTTCTTTCATAACTTTGAGTTCAACGTCGCCTGGCTTCTTAGGCAAGAATTCGGATAGATTAAACAATCCAAATTTCTCAATTGCGTCTTGCTCGGCATTAGTCAATGCGCTTTCTTTACGTGCCCACTTGCTAGTATTATAGTCACTATAACCACCTTTAGTGGTCTTAGTAACTGTAAAGTCAAGACCAGACTGATAGTCTGTTGGCATGCTTTCAAGATCGGGATCCATTAGCGCACTCTTGATCAAGTTAAAGATCTGTGGGCTAATGATAAAACGTCGAATTGGATTCTCTGGAGTCTTTTCATCGCTCAGTGGGTTTTCACGCACAAAGCCCTGGAACAAATAAGATTTTTTCTTCCAGTATTTACGACCCATTTCTTCCAATGCTGGGTCCTTAAACCAAGGACGAACTTCTGCCAAGATTGGGCACGGTACATCCTTACCATACATCTCCATGCATGGCACTTGTACTTGAACGGGACGGCTATCTGGTTGTCCTTTAACACCAACGAATGGCAATTTGATCATTGCACGTTCGACCCAGAAGAAAGAATTCTTTGTGTCTGCGTCAGGTAAGAAACGGATTTTTGCACTGGTGCCTTCTTGAATGTTCCAGTGTGGGTAAATGGGGGAGTCACCATTTGATTGTGAACCAGTTGAGCCACGGTTCTCGGCTGCTTGCAATTTTGCGCGAATTTCTGCTAGAGTAGTTGCCATGATGTATTTCCTTTATAAATTAAGATGGTCTTTAAGTTTGCTTAGATACACTCTGAAACTAGAATGTAACATATGTATTTAGTACATATGTTTGGTATTTTATAGCAATATATAAAGGAAGTCAATGTAATTTGGGCATCAATCTGCCCAAATTATCAAAGTCCTGCTAGCCGTTTTAAGGTTGCTAGTTCGGCCAATGGTTGTCCGGGCTGCGGCATTGTTGCTGGTTGCGTAGCTAATGGTTGTCCGGGTTGCGGCATCGGTGCAGCGGGTTGTGGCGGAGGCTCCGGTGTTGGTTCGGGCTCTGGCGCAGGTGTTGGCTCCGGTGCAGGTGCTGGTTCGGATTCTACATCGCTTTTGAAAGACGATGGGTATCCATTATCTTGTAGCCATTTATGTATAACCGGGCGAGCATCAACGGTTGTGCCTATATCGTCACCTAATTTTTTAATATCTGCAAATAGTTCTTCATTGTTAACTGGAATGAACTGCTCAATTGCGTTAATGGCATCCAGGCCATCCAGCCCTACTTCGATTGGCTTCTGCATTATCTTTTTAAGACCCTCAAGATCAACATCTTCATCGCCGGTTACTTGATCTGCCCAATCGTCAAACTCTTTGACGTATTTGTTTTCTTCAGTCATTTTGTGTTGTGCATACGCCCTATGAACATAAGGAAGTGCATTAGTTAGTCGATCATCAAACATCTTCTTAACAAAACGATTTTTTAGTTCGTTAATGTCGTATTGTTCTTCAATTGGCGGCGAAGGTTGGAATGTTTCGGCAAAACTTTCGTAACCACGTGGTTTACCCAATCGTTTTAAGTCAGTGCGCAGGTGTTGATACCGTGCAATTGCTGCTTCGACCATTGCTTGTGTTTCACCATCTTCAAATACACGATTCTTTGTACCGCGCACAAAGAATGCCAAATTGCCCATTTCGTTGACCATACCAACAATGTGTTTACTAACATCATCGTGTATTAAACCACCGTGTCTTAAATGCTCTGCTATTGCACGGCCGGCACTGATCTTTTTAAATGGCATTAAGAAACGCTCACCGAGCTCTGTTTCAATGAACATGCTGTCCACCTTGCGCGACCTTGCGCCAGGTATCTCTTCATTGATAGCTTCACTGTGACGTATAACTAGTTTAATTGGGCCAAACTCTTGTATGCTGGTACGGCTGTTGTTATAAAATTGACTTTCATCAATTCTTTCAGCAGCTTTATCATCTGTACCGTATGATGATATTGTCTTGGCAATACTTTTTAAATCTCTAACAGTCAGATTGTCTTTGTTGATGTCTCTGATGTCAAACTTCAACATGTTACGTTTAGCAAAATAACGCAGGCCCTTTAAAAAATTAAACCATTCTTTAACATCTTCTTCATGCTCGTGCATTTTGTCTGTTAAGTTTGCACTGTACCAAACTTTTAAACTTTCTTCGTCCAAGATACTCATGGTAATGTTACCATAATTTACGCCGGTGCTGGATATATAATCAAAGTTAAAAAATCTAGCCAAACTTGGCTTGTCATCTTCAGGCTCGTCAGCATTTTCGTCACCCAATGTAACGTCATCAAAACGGCTGCGTATCTTGTCAAAAAGTTCTTCTGCTATTCTATCTATATTTTTCATAGGTATAACCCTGTGTTGTTATGTATATTTAGTTAAAACATAATGAAGGGCATGGGCATCATAGTTTCATCGTTTAAATCTTTAAGATGATTATCTAAATTAGGGTCATAATTTTGCAAAATTGACAGCATACGTATAACTAACAACATACTCATTACCAGATCGTCAGTTTCCCCAATTTTTGCTGCAAATGAGCCACCTGACGCAACAAATGTCTTTAGTTCACTAATTAAATTTGAACTGCCAATGAACAATTTTTTATGCTCAACCATGCTTTTAAACTTAACGCAGGCAGTAATTTTGCTTTTATTGGTAGTAGTAAACCCTTTACGATAGCGCCTTGCTTGCCCTACTCTTGCTGGCTCACTTAAAAATACTCCGCGTATGTTTTCCTCACCAACTTCTGCAATTGCAATCAATGCGGCTTCGCCAATTGAATTGTTTTCTACGCTATAATATATGTCAGTTTCTGTACCAATTTGTTCATACAGATAATTACATATTTCTTTAAGCACATATATTTGTCCGGGGATAGGTGTACGATTATGTTGCCATTCGGCCACTTGTCGACACGATGGTAATTCAACTACCTGCAATGCTGCAAAGTCTCCACCAGTACCTAAACTAGGATCTAATCCTATCATATAGGTGCATCCTTTTTTGGGTTTAGAAAACCAACGTATCTGACCTTGTTTTTCAATTGGGTTACTAGGCTCTAAATCTAATAATGTTGACGCATTTATTAATGTTTCATCATAAATCAAAAATTCGCAATTGTGTTCACGCCTGAATCTGTCTGGGCCAATACGTCCGCGTTCTTCTGATGCCCATTTTTCGTCACGATCCGGATGCTCGTCCCATGTTGACCGATATGCTTTAAATCCGTTAATACCCAACGTAGTAGTATTACCGTACTCGTCTAGACATTTATTTGCTTCTTTCCAAAGTATAGCAAACTGATCCTCGTCGCTGTTAGGCGTTGATGTGATAATTGCTTTACCACCAGTGCTAAGTGTAGGCGAAATACTAGTCCAGAACTCTTTGGCAATAGTAGGTCTTACGTAAGCAAACTCATCCGAGTATAGCAATGATATAGACATACCACGACCTGTTGTTTCAGTAGTTGTTTGTGCTACTATACGCGATCCATTTTCAAATTCTATACTACCTTTATTATAGTTAGTAACTCCGGCACGTATAAAATCAGGAACAGACTCATATGCATAGCGTATACGCTGCATAATCTCTTGTGCGCCTGTGTATTTGTGGGCAGCAACTAGAATTGTGCTGTCTGGCACAAACATAGCATACCAAAGTAAGTAACCTGCTGCGCTAGTAGTCTTACCAGTCTGACGAGGCATTAGACTAATGCTAAAACGGTAATTGTGATATGTATCAATTAGTCTAACTTGATACGGAAACGGGTGATACAATATCCTGCCTTGAACAGGATGCTGTATGTAAAAATACTTGTTCATGAAATACTGCGGACCGTCGACTGGATCCGCGCATTTAACAAACTCTTGTAGTTCATCCTCTGTAAAAGAGGCGACAGTAAAAGGTTTTTTAACTAATGCGAACTCGGGTGCTTTGCTCATAATTAAATGTACTTATCGTACATAATTAAACGGCGACTATTTTGTTAGCAATAGCCACCCGAATTGTATTATTTTGACTTTTTAACGTCTGTGTCGGCTTTTTTAGCTAAATCCATTGCCGCTGAGTATCCAGGAATATTCATCATTCTTTTTAAACGTGCTGGATCTTTTGCAGTTTCAGCACTTGCGGCCGCCAGTCTTGCCTGACGAGCTAAGAATTCTTTTTTAGATTCCGTATTGGCTTCATCTAATGTTTTTTTGCAATCAGCTACCATTTGTTTTAATTCTGCACGGTCGCAATCAGGATGCATTTTGCAAATTTCTGCCACACTCATTCCTTTTTTACACATTTTTTCAATGTGGGCCATTGATGGTAATTTCTTTTTGCTTACAACTTTTAGTTCATTTAATTGTGCCATTAGTCTGCGTTCAATTTCGGCTAATTTTTGTTGTTCTGCTAGGTTCCCAATTGCAACTGGTGCACCAACTGTTTGACTATGCTTTCGTCTATTCAAATCATTGCCCGAATTGTATTGCACTTCTGCGCTTTGTGTAATTGGATGTGGTTCGTTAGCATATTCGTCAAGTTCAACATCAACAACTTCAGGTTCCATTTCTTGGCTAGCACCACCGTCTAGTAGACCAGACAGTCTTAGTATTTGCGCTAGTTCTTCTGCCGCTTGGCCTTGGGCAGTAACTGTCAAAGATTTAGTTCCAGATTTGGTATCCATTGAACTGTTAATGTTCATACCAGTTTCTTCTTCTGGCTGAGCCATCATTGCTTGATCGTAGCATTCTTCTAGATTTTTGTTTTCACTAGCAGCATGATGACGTTTCCATGCTGTAGCATACAATGTGCTAAGACCCTTTTCGGCGCCGTATTGTTTGACAAAGCGTTCTTTGTTTGCTTTAACCCAACCTTCTTGTCCTGGTGCCGCTACTTCGTCGACTTGATCTTCTTCTACTGCTTGATCAAACGACTCATTTAGCCCGCGTGGGCCAGCTGGGCCTTTAGGTGTATGCACTGGTTGCAGTCCACCAAATCTATTATTTCCAACTTTAGGCATAGTTTTAATACCTGCAAGCTTCTTTAGTTCGTCTGCGCTGTCAGACTTTGTATTAATGGATCTATCAAAGTCGTATTGGAATTGGTTAGCGCCAGGGTTGCGGCCAGGAAGTGCATGTTGTGTATATTCACCTTCTTCAACTTCTTTTGCTGGCTCGTTTTGAGGTGCGAAACGATTATCTTTATATTTTTTTAAAGCAGCACCTGTATGTATAGCTTCTTCTACATGATCGCCGTGGACTGGGCAATCTGTATCTTCTTTGTCGTCAGTGCAGGTGCATTCGTCGGCTTCTTCTAATTTAGACTTTTTCTTCTTTTTCTTTTTGCCGTCTTCGTCTTGATCGCTATCATCGTCGGATTTATGTCCATCTTCGGAATCTTGATTACCATAGCTCTTACCTTTAACTCGGGTAACACCACTGGATTTTTCGTCTTTATCTTTGTAAGAACTGCTAAACGGATCGTCGCGCTCTTCTTTCTTCTTGGCTACTTTGTCGGCAATATCGTCGCCTTTGCCCTCACCTACAGCGGATGCCGATTCTATACTATCAATTTTTGCTATCATTTTTGCGAAATTCATTATTATTTTCCTTTACGTAGGTTAGGTATTGTGTTTTGTCTTGAACCAACTGGGCTGGTATTGCCTTGGTCAATTTTAGTAAGTTTGTCTAATGGAGCATCAGCAGCGAATTCATACTTACGGCTCTCTAGTTCTTTGAGCATACTTTCTTTGCGCTTTTCGCCAACTAATAGTTGAGCACCATCAGCTGCTTCTAGATCAGGATTATTCAACACAGATCCATCTTTGGCTTTTACTGGCTCTGCCATTGGTTCTGCATTCTCGGCTTGTTTCTTGGTTCTTACTAAAACACGCTGACGTGGAATTCCTAGTTTTTCTGCTACAACTTGTTGTAACTGATCAGTTACAACGGGATATTTAAGTGCTACATCAATCATATGGCACTCGCAAGCACCCTGGCCTGGAAAATCTATATGCTCTTGAATTGGCAAACTCTTTCCTTTGCCAACTGTTTCAACTGCATAGATTTCTAACGCACTTTTTAATTTGCTTTGCATTTCGGTGTTATAATCGCAGCCAGCAAGTTTAATGTTAAACTCATATAGCCGATTCATTTCTTGTAAGTATTGGGTGAAAGGTTTCATTGGATAGATCCTAATATAGTGTATTTATATCATTTTAAAGACTTTGCTGCTTTGGCAGCGTCTAAGATTTGTGTTAATAGTTGATTGCGATCAATTACAGTAGCTCGCCCATCTAAAGGTAGTTGTCTACTATCGGGTTCTTTGTTGGCAGTTTGATCTAATCTTAATTTTTTCAATTGTAGATCAATCATTTTTAATTTTTTATCAATCTTTGCCTGTTTGGCTGTAATAGCATGTCCAAGCAATACACCTGCTGTTTGTAGTATAGTGCCTGAAAATCTTGCTTCTACATTCATGCCCAAACTCATTAGGTCTTCAAACTTTTCTTTGGCAATATTACTGAGTTCGTCTAGCTCGTCGTCGGCTGTGTCTAAGTCAGACACTTGCGGTAGAGCCGCATTGATCTTATCGATAACATCGTTGGCACTTCTGAGTGCTGTTTGATTGTCTTCGATTACAGTTTTTGCATCCTCAATGTTGATTTCGGGTTCCGCATCGGTAGGCAAATTGAATAGTTCTTCTAAACGTTTGGTAATTTTATTTCCCCTTTTGTTATTTATTTTATCGGCGAGTGCCGGTATAAATGTCGTGTTCGGTTACAATGCGAAATACCATTCCGTTGGCGGCACAAAATGCTCTAGCAGCAGCCCATTTGGCCATGTTTAGTGCAACCGCTGCTTTGTCTCGTGTGCTTTTGGCACTCTCAAAACTAGTTTCTTTTAGTGGTTTAACTTCTATGACTTCGGCATGTTTTTTCTGTGCCTTGTCTATGTAAATCATCAGGAAATCAGGCACATATATGGTGTTTTTACCAGTTAAAGGGTTCCTGTAGGGTATCATAAATGGTTCACTGGCCCATTGTATTACCGCAGGATTATTGTCACAGAATGTACAAAATGAAAACTCCCACGAACTACGGTAAGTGGGAGTCTTTTTCCCTATGTATTTTTCTACGTTTTTTATTTGAAATTTGCCTTGTGCATATTTGCTCATGGAAGTACCATTCTTTGTACGTACTTGCTGACCCTAGGATTATTCTTAATCCCCAAATAGCTAGTACCTACTCTATTTAAGTTTAAAAATATTGTTATGTAAGAATTTAATTCAAATTGGTCCATGCTAGCGAATTTATGTAACGTATCCATTGGATCAATCTTTTGGGCCACGCTTGTATAAATGATCGAACTGGCTAGCAATCTTGCTGATTGTTTATTATTAGTTAGTTTTTCAAAGAATCCAATGATTGCGTCGTCAACATTCTGTGCCACTGTAAAACTAGGTTGGTAAAAGTTGTTAAAGAAATCTAATGTTGTCGTGTTACTTGACAATACAGAATCTGATAAATTATTAGGTGTTGACATGATTATTATTTGATAGTATCTTTTTGTGCTTGTGTTGATAAAATTGTTTGATTCACTGTAGTAAGTTCTGTGTTCTTAGATGCAGAAACGGTGACTGCTTTAGTTTTAATGTCTGACTGTAAATTTATATCACGCTGTATCTGCGCCAATAGTGCTGTTTTATTAGGATTAGAATCTGGTAATGCTTGAGTAGTGGATAATTTTGAATTTAATGCATTTAAGGTAGCTGTGGCAGTTCTCACTTGTCGGTCTGCCGCACTTGCATCTTTGGTTATAGTTGCTTGTTGTGTTTTTAAAGATGCAATCTGATTAGTTAGTGTTCTTTTTTGTGCGTTAACATCCATTTGATGCTGATTGGTAGCTGGTTTGTTTCTTAATTCATCGTTTACTATTTTTATTACCTTAGAACTTGCAACTCCTGCTAATGCAGCAGCTACACTATTTCTAGGAAACGATCTAGTATAGTTGCTGATAGTAGAACGTAACGATGTGCTTACTTGTGTTTTAAGTAGTTGTTTCAAATCGTACTCAGTTGGTAGAGGATTAACTCCGCTGGCTAATTTCACTATGCTATCTTTTAAGTTTATTCCACCAAACGGTGTAGTTACCATACCATTACTGTTGAGTAAATTAGGTACAAATGTATTAATGTCAGGATTAAATTGTTTTAGTGAGTCACTAATTGAACCAGACAAATCGGCAAAATTTGCATTTTTTAAACCAAAGCTACGTTGTTCAGTTAATCCTAACATGTTGCTGTACATATTTGTACCAAACGCACTATTTTTATTAAAACTTGGAATGATCGAGTTAGTTACATTATTTCCACTGTCAACTTGGTATCCAGTTTGTGATTTGATTCCGCTTGTTGATTTATCATAGTGTAATGTTGCAAACCCCGACGGAGTTCCTGCACTAGTAGTCCCAGCGCCGTATAGTACTGCTTCGTACTCAATGACCATTTCATGGGTCATTGGTTCGTTTTCGCCTTGTGAGTGCGACCCGTGTCTAAAACTTTTAATAATAGGATTAACTAAAATATATTCACTAAACTTTTTTTGATGCAAACTGTATAGTCTAATAGATTTTAAAAACGGTTCTACGCTGTTTGGTGTAAAACCAAAATCAGTTACAGATTGATTTCCATTGTATTTTTGTGTTTTTCCAGTGTAAGGATCTTGTGTTAGTTGGTAATCAGCATCTCTGTAGTAGTGCTTGAAATAACTAAACCAAAAATTTCTGACTACATCGGCACTATCGTCATTAAAGGTAATAGTAATAGTTTCATACTTCATTTTGGTCTGCACAATTGAAGACCTGTTGTATGCATTAACAGTTTTGGTTTCCACTGTGAATTTGGGCAAATCGGCTTTTTTAACCATCATGCCAATTTCATATTTGGCGTTAGGGCCGCCTGCTAATTTAACAGCTGGATTAACATCAATAAACAAATGAAACAAGAAGCCAAGTTTTGGTACAAGTCGGTACTGATCACCCACAAATAGCCTACTGGCATGTGCGTAATCTTTTAATACTCGTTTAATTGGTCTTGAGGCCATGAAAGCTCCTATTGTCTAATATTTATCTCATTAAAAAAGGGCCCTAAGGCCCTTTTTATTTTGCTGTTAATATTAGTTAACGTTATCGCCTACGGTACGTCCAACCGATGTACCAACGCCTTCGCCAACGCCTTGCGATGCATTATCAAATCTCAACGAAATCTGAATTGTTACTACATCACTGGTGTTTGCGTAGCTAACTTCTTGGTAGTTAGCTTCTTTAACCAGGCAACCATATAGTTCCCATGTTTCAAGTACTGTTGGCTGATCTGCACCATTGCCGCCATCTAGCATTTCGCAACGTGTAACAAACTTATAGTCGCTACCACTAGCAGCACTAGATTGCTCCATGAAGTCAAATTGCTTTTGTAATTGCTCGCCGATCAATCTGCTAACGTTACCGGCAGCATCATCACGCAAGGTTACTGTAACGTCGCCCCAGCTTGGTTTTCCTGCTAGTTTAACTATACTGTTGTAAACGTGTACATCAATATCTGCAAAGGTAACAGTTGGACGACTAAAAGAAACAACTTGTTTTGTTAGTTCAACTCTGTCTGCACTCACACCAAAGTTTTCAAAGCTAACTCTGAAACGATATTGTAATTTTGGCATTAACATGCCCTGTGCGCTAGCACTTTGGTTAGTGTTTAACGGTACTGTAAATCTTGTTAGTGAGGCAATTGCCATACTTTTCTCCTAAATCTGATAAAAATATTTATGACTTTTCAAACAAAAAAATTCTGGGTGTAATTGTCATTAACATTAGCTTTAATAAAAATTCTATAAAGTTAGAAATAGGCACCTTAGTGCCTATTTTCTTGACTATTATTTCAATCCGCTAATTGTGCCAGGGTTCTTAAGTCTTAGAGGAATGTAAATAAACTCAACATCCTTCATTGGCTCAATTGCTATGTCAACATATAGTTCGTTACGTGCAATACGATCTGATGTGTTGTTGCTAGTATCGCAAACAACCAAGTAATCATATAGACCACGTTTTGCAATTAGATCGTTTAGTACACCTTCAACAAGTTGTTTAACTTGATCACGTGTAATTTTATCATTTGGCTCAAACAAGAAACCATTTGCAACACCGCGCAATACTGTACGTAAGTAGTTAACTAAACGTGCTACATTGATACGATCCATTGAACTTCCTGCACCACCGACCGATGGAGCACGAGTCTTTTGACCATAAACTACAATGCCAGCACCTTGTAACAATGTGATTGGGTTCAATCTCTTTTCGTACAATGTGTCTCTTAGTTGCTGGCTAATACCAGAACGCACAAACAATCCGCTTGTAGCATCAAGATAACCAATTGCAGTTGCATTGTCAACTAGACCGCGACGTGTGCCAGCTGGCGCAAACCACTGATAGCTTAGATTGTCACTGTGCAAGAATGTACGCAACATCATATGGCTTGCTGGTACACAAATCTCATTGCCGGCTAGATCTGAACTTAATGCGCTTGGATAGAAAATACCAAGGTACGAATCAGCTACAGTTTGTGCTGCATCGTATGCAGTAATATCTGTCATAGTTGCTGGTAATGTCAATGGTGTATCACCAATAACAAATCCTGTATTAACACGGTCATTGTTTAGTTGTACCATGTTAACAATTAGCTCAGGATAACCAGGGCATGCTAGCAAGTTAAATGCATATGCTTCTTCGCGTAGGTCTGTGCTACCGTCGATAGCAGACTTTAATGCTTCTACAACTACATTGCGTTGAGCTTTGTGTCCTAGCTTAGGTGAACCATCTTCATTCAATCCAATTTCAGATACCCAAGTTGATTTTACTGTTGGTAAATCACCTTCTGTGACATTAAATGATTGTGTGTTGAAATAATCAGCAACAAACTTTTTAACACCAAAACCGCTGCGACGTGTGTTAAACAATAATGCGCCACGTGGGTATAGTCGGAAGTTAGGAGCATCTAAATCGGTGTAGTTACTGGTTAACAAAGTAGAAGTGCTTACTAAAGATCCAGTAACTGTATCCGATTCACCATCTGTGTCCCAACGAGCATCTGCAAAAATGATGCCATTTTGGCTAGTACGATCCGTGTTATCAATTAGTACCCACTTACCACTAGAATTGTATCTATAGATGCGTGGATAATTTTCTAAATCACCAGAATCCAACCATAAGTCGCCAGGAGCCAAACTTGCACCACTTGCACCACTTTGTGTAGTAGGTTTAGTTGGGCTAACAATAACTCCATTTGGATCAGTTGCAGTCAAGTCGTAACCACGTGAATCGCGCGATACACCCTTATAGCCTCTCCATCCGGTGGCATCATTGATCATGATATCAACTTCTGTTGCATCATCGTAATACCAATATGTGCCAGAAGCTGGCGCAGTAGATGGTTCGGTATTACTGTATGTATAAGTCTCTGCTCTCCAATTGGTTAAGTTTAATGTGCTAGACACAATGTTAGGCACAATACCAACTGTATTAGAAGTAAATCCGGCTACAGTAATTGGGTTACGGCTACTAGGATTGCTTCCGTTGATCAAAGAAATCACACCGCCTGAACGATGAGAAATACTAATGTGTCCCGATTGTTCAACTGTTGCTGTTACATTTGGAATGTTTTGTGCCAATATTGCTGCCACAAAATCACTTGCCGATCTTCCAGCTAATGTACATGTGTATGATACAGGAACGTCAGTACCAGGAACCGATACAACCATACTAAATTCATCGTCAACATTAAATGCTGTTCCGCTAGGCGCAACATCACCAGTAACTTTTACTTGACCTTTAGTTAATAGTGTATAGATTGTAAAGCTACCAAGTCCATTGTTAAGCGAGTCGCACTTGACAAATTCAGTGCCCGCTGCAATTGCAGAACCACCGGAAGTTATATCTAAACTGTACAATGCTTGGTAAAGGTTAGGATAGACTGGTGCGGCTATAGATTTCCATGCTGCAGAACTTTCGCTATAACGTTTAATGGTAAAGTTTGCACCATCACCTTGTGATGAAGTTTTTATCCAGACGCTATGACTTGGGCGAGTTATGTCATCATAAAGCGACCAGGCAGGAACATCAGCAAAACTACCATAGTGAATTATTGCTCTTCCAAAAGTGTGATTGGGGATGCCAATGCTGGTTAAATCGTTTTCAACCACTGGAGTAGCTGTACCAGTAGTAGTATTATCACCATTATCGGTTGCTGTAAATAGTGTACCTGTTGTACCTGCGCTGGCTCCAACATCTGCCCAGATTGTATTACCGGCTGACGCAATTCTATACTGTCTGCCAACAATAAAATCTCCGGCGTCTACATCAACAATGTTAACAGCGGTTAAGGTAATAACTCCAAGGTTATCGCCGTCGGACGTAGCAGTGTCTGAATACAATGCCAATCTGCCAGAAGATAAAACACTAGCAGTAATGTGTACATTTGCAGTAGCATCAGTATTAATTAAATTTGCCAAATTGGCCATGTTAGTAATATTACTAGGAACTATGATAGTTGCACCATTGCCAGCGTCATTAAGTGCAAACGCACTCCCGGCTGGGAGATTAACAGTTGATGTATCGCTGGTTGTTACAGGATAGTCATCCGACCAGGCACTGCTACCAAGTTGGTCCCAATAATTCATATCATTTTTGTGATAGATATAGTTGTTGTTATTAAACACAGTAACAGCATACTGACCAATTGATCCAATTGATGTTTTTGGAGTAGTAGTGCCAGAAATGCAATCGGCTGCTGAAGTAATAATATTTGGAGTTTTTTCTGCAAACTCTAATGTATCTCTGTTATATTCAAAAATACCAAATGTTGTTGTAGAAGTATCTAGCCAAACTGTATTGTTTGCTGGCGTCCCGTTTGGACGAATAGAAGTTCCAACTAGTTGATCAAGATCAACATCGGCTCTAACTACCCATACTCTATTACCTAATCCCAATGCGCTATATGCGGACATTAGTCCGTATTCATTTAACTCATGTCCGTGCAGCGGTGTGTCAGATGCACTTCTTCGGAATTTAGGATATCCAAATGTATTTGCCAATTCACGTTGGCTGCTAATTCCATAAACTTTTCCAGCATTGGCTTTTAATGAGCCTGCTGTTGTTTTTCCATTGAGAGTTTTATTCTCAGCTGTAGCTAGTAAAACAAAAGGGATCGTGCCTACCCCTGTTGGTAGGTATGCGCTCTCGTCAATTACTGTAACTTCTAAACCGGGTGATACTAATGCCATGATATTCGTCCTTTATAAACGTGGTTGTAGTTATTTATTTTACTACTACAAAATCATGGCAGTTAGCGGTCCTTTATCTGGTCCTTTAAGGAATAAGTACTTATATGCCGCAATCAACTGCAACCGCTAAAAGAAAAATCTGCCCTGTATGCAAATTTTATCCAGTGGCTGTTAATTACCATCGCAACAATAAAGTATATTATCGTGCTATGTGTACATCTTGTATTCACAAAGGTAAAAAAGTTAAACCTGAAGCACCAAATTGGTACAAATCGGGTTATAGAAAAAAAGAAAAATGTGACAAGTGTGGATTCAAGTTTAAATTGCTTGAACAATCCAATGTCTATCACGTTGACGGCAATGAAAACAATGCCAATTGGACAAACTTAAAGACTATTTGTCTTAACTGTCAGAAAGAAGTAGGAAGTATGAAAACTGCCTGGAAACCGGGCAGGATTACACCAGATTTTTAAGTTGAGCATACATATCTTCAATGTTGCCGTTGTTGTTAATGGTAGCATCGAATTTAGTCCCAACCCACGAAGTTTCGCTAGGATGAATTTTATGTGAGTATAGTGCTTGAGCAGCATATATGTTGCCCTGATTGGCTTTAACTGCAATGTCATACCACCAAGGAAGCTCACCACGCTCAATCCAAACTATGCGGCCGTTTTGTTCTTTAATGGATTTAATTTCATTGGGGAAACGGCAATCGCTAATAACTACATTGTCTTTACTATTTCGTAGCTTATTTTCTAAGCTAGCAATCCATATGTCATCGTGAAATGTTTTGCGGCATACTTCTGTGCCCCAGTTTTGTAGTATCCAACGTGGAGTAATATCCATGCCTAAACGATTGCTCCACCATTCGTCTCGCTGTTCACGCCATTCACGTGCTTGTTTAGTGCGACCTTCAAGTAATTCTCTGTCCCAGCCAAAGATAGCACTTATTGCATCCTTTAGAGTGCTAGCAAAACTTTCGCGGCGAAACTCATAAAAGTTTACCAGATAGTCTGCTGCTGTGTCTTTGCCAGATCCGATGAATCCACATATACCAATGATCATAAAAAATGCCCTCTAAGGGCATTTTAGCATAGCACTAGATCAATGTCAACGTATTAAACGCCGTACTGATTTTTTTTGATTTTTGCAGTTGGGCTAACTCTATATACCCCGGGCACTTCTTCGCTTCTTTTACTACTCCAAGTTTGCTTGCTGCCGTCACCAACTTGTGCAGCAGCGGCATTGATCATATCTAATTCTTCTTTGGTATAAGGGGCTAGTAACGGATCGCCTGCAATGTAATTGTCAGCTTTGGTGGGATAATCTGGGGCGCCTGCCAGTGCAATTCCAAATCTATAGTTTTTGTAAGCAGAGCCAGTACTCATATTTTGTCCCGGAAAGGTAACTGCATTTTGAATTGCAGATTCGTGCTCAACGGGCATAGGGTGCATTCCGCCACTTTCAAAAATAATATCTTTAATTTTCATAGTAAACTATTTATCCAATTATCCAAGTTAATGGTTGCGAGCCATCTACGTAGTTCTTAAGATCGTTTTCTAACTGTTCCATTTCTGCCAGTGCTTCGGACTTTAGTGAATCTCCATTTAATGTAGTGCCTCCTTGCGGCCCTGCAATTTGTGCAAACTTGCTACGTGCTTCGCCTAGTATTCTTTTGGCAAAACTATACGCATAGTCTTGTAGCCACGGAAAGATCAAATGATCGTTTAACAACATAGCGTCTGGCTTATAATTGTAAGTGTGTAACAGCACAGACTCAGCTGGCATGTCAGTTTTTGGGCTTGAAACTTGTGTACTGCGCAGGTCATATGCAGTAACCGATGTTGCCTGTAATTGATTTGTGCTGGTAATAGTAATAGTGTTGCTCAATCCATTGACTGTTTGAATTAAATAGTATCCATTGTATCCAACCACTTTGCAATTAGAGATCGTTATATTATCCCCGGGCTGTACATTCCACGCATCTTCTGTGACAATAGTTATTGTACTGCCAACAGTTTGAGCATTGGCTGTTATAGATGTCAGTCTGACGTAAGTGTGGCCAACAGCAGGTATTTTGCGGTGTACTGTTAGTTTTCTAGTAGCAGGATTCCAAGTAAAATTCATGTAACCGCCAAACATCTTCATCGATTGCTCTTGGTATTGCGCAAACAATTCGTAATTGGCCAGGCCACCAACTCTCCCCGACTGCAACATATAGGTGTTTAAATAACCACTGGCAAATGGTTCAAATTGGCTAGCTGTGGTTCCTGTTACGCTGCCGATGCCTCTACGAAATATCTGCTTAACTGTGATAATTTCAGTAGGTAAAATATATTCTTGTGTCTCAGGCAACAGATTTAAAAATACATAACTTTCCTCAACTGAGTTTTGTGCTCGTTGACGATACTTTACCAGTGCCTGTTTGATGGCCATCAAATAATGCTCTTGATCAAGTTCGACATCAACAATGCCATCTGCTAATCTAAGACGTGCATAATCAATTATGTCATTTCTTCTTGAATCAATGGGCGGTAATACTGTCGGGTCAAACGCAATAGGACCGGGCCCCCCTAGGCTGTCAGCACTAATTGATTGGGTTATTGGATCTAATCCGGGTTTAAGTGTGGCCATTTAAATAAGTTCCTATTCTGTTGCTAAGTATTTAGCCATATACTTAGCAACAGATACCTAACTCTAGGCTACTTTAAGTAGTAAGACATCACTGTTAATGCGCCCATTGAGCTTGACTTCAACTGCTTTAATGTCTTTGATAAAAGTACGCAGCACAACCTTGCCTGCTTTAGCAAAATCAGCTAACTGCTCTGCAGGTTTACGCAATGTTTTAGATACACTCTTATCTAAATCAAATCCCATAATAGTGGATCCTTTAATAGACAATGTCTGATAGCTTGACGCTACGTATTTGCCTAGCTTGCGTGTTTTAGGATTATAAACCCATAACTCTGCTGCACCAATTATAGTAGCAGGATTAATGCTAACAATTTTAAGAGCCTTATCTTCTTTAGCGTATTTAAGTTTGGCTACTAGTTTTTCTTTACTAGGTGCCTTACGAACAGCCGCCTTTTTAGTTGCTTTTTTAACGTCACGATATTGCTCAATAGCTGCTAGCAATGCATCAATCCAAGTAAGGATACGTCGAAAGTCTGCTGCCTTAAGAAACTTGTAGCCCTCAACTAACTGCTCGTCATCTTTAGATTGAGCACGGGCTAGTTCGTCACGATGTGCGTCAAACACCGCTTGATACTTGCCCAATTGGCTTTGCGGCACTTTGTTAACTGTTAAAAAGTCGTAGGGTTTAAAATCTGATTTGACGTTAGTTACAACATCATCAAATGCACCTTCAATTTCTCCAATTACCTCAGATGTTTTTTCGTTTAGACGATCTTGTATTGTGGGACGATATACTTCGCCGCCCTTGATTACTACTGCCACTTCTTCTGCTGGATCTAGATCACTTCGAGCAATAACGTTGCCGATGCTCTTGTGTAAGAACTGAATATGGCGAGCACGTAGGGGCATGCCAATGCGGTTAGCCATTACTAGACTACAGGCTGTCATTGGCAACCACTTATCACCTGCACGTTCGAAACTCTTAATTTGATCTTTGTCAAAGTCACCGGTGGACTTCATCCATTCTACTACATACTTCTTACAATCCTTTTGATTGTAGTAGTAATTGTAATAGTAAAAGCTCTGACGCAAGTGGTGATCAAACTCCTCGTCGGAGAATTCCTCTGCACGATTGGTATCCCATTGGGGCTCGCCGCCTGTGTATTTTTCATCAACAAACAAAGGATTACGGGTTTTGTGTACTTTAGTTTTAATTTTAACGCCAGCTACTGTTGCCATAGATTTACTCCGTTTTGCTAGTTAAGCCGTTATTTTAGCAGGTTTGGGCCCACTTGTCAAGCAAAATCTGAGCCATTTTAGCAAATTTATTTATAAAAATCAAACTTAAATAAATCCATAAATAGTTAATAGCATTGGAGATATATTGTGCCAAGATTAAGTTTATGGAAAGACGGCAGACATTCTGCAGATTATAAGTTCTTTGATCGCAGAATCTCAGAAATGTTTACCATCGGCGGTACAGGTATTTTAATACATAAGTATCTCGGTCCACTGGATCAGGGCGAAAGTACCGATCCAACTAAACCACATTATACAAATCAAAGCGAACAAAATATACAAGATTTATTATTCCTAGAGAATAGAGATCGAAAATACGATACTAGTGTTTATACCATGCGCGGACATTATCAAGTGTCAGACAATGACTTTGATCTAAGCCAATTTGGATTATTCTTGCAAACTGGTACCTTGTTTATGACGTTTCATATTAACGACATGATATCAATATTAGGTCGCAAATTAATGAATGGCGATGTATTAGAACTCATGCATCTTGTGGATTATGAAACATTAAATCCAGATTTGCCTGCTGCATTAAAACGTTTCTTCGTAGTTGGAGATACTAGCCGTGCCAGTGAAGGGTTTAGTCCAACATGGTGGCCACATTTATGGCGTTGCAAAATTAATCCATTAGTGGACAGCCAGGAGTATAAAGATATTCTAAATAATATCACAGTTAGTGATACCGATCCTACACCTATTAAAGATATATTAAGTACATACGACAAATATATAAACATCAATCAGGCAATTATTGACCAAGCAGAAATTGATGTACCTAAGAGTGGGTACGACACCAAGCACATTTATCATACTAAAAAAGACGGTGCTAGTCCTGATTTTAGTACTAAAGGATATTTAACTGGTGACGGCCTGGCACCCAATGGGCTTCCTGTATCCCAGGGGATTAGTTTTCCTAGTACTCCTGCCACAGGCGACTATTGTTTAAGATTGGATTATTTGCCCAATAGACTATTTAGATACGACGGTAAACGTTGGCTTAAAATTGAAGATGCTGTGCGTACAAATATTACCAACAATGCAGATACAAATTCAACATTAAGAAATAGTTTCGTTAACAACTCAAATACATTTATCGACGATAATCGCAATGTGCAAAAAGAAAAACAAAACTTAAACGAAGTGCTTAGACCGCAGGCCGATTATAAGTCGCCGTTCCCATAAGATATACATATGAACTCATTTTTCTATTCAGGTCAGATTCGAAGATTCTTACAGCAATTTATTAGAATGCTGAGCAATTTCCAAGTTGAACTTGGTAAGGACCGTAACGGTAATAAAACTTTACTGCGTGTGCCTATTTACTATGGAGACAGTAGTAGACAAGCCGCAACTATTTTACGCAACAACAGCGAAAATAGTATGGCTAGTGTTCCTGCCATGTCCATTTACATCAGCGGCTTACGATACGATCAAAAAAGATTACAAGAACCATTCCATGTTAGCAAAGTGCAGGTTAGAGAGCGTGGAGTCGACTATGATGGCAATTTTACAGAAAATTCAGGCGACATGATAACTGTAGAAAGATTAATGCCTGTACCTTACTTGTTAACTCTTAAATGCGATATTTGGACTACTAATACTGAACAAAAATTGCAACTGTTTGAACAAATAGCTGTACTGTTTAATCCTAGTTTGGAAATACAAAGTTCAGACAACTATGTTGACTGGACTAGTTTAACTTACATTACCTTAACTGATACCAATTTTAGTAGCAGAACAATTCCAATGGGTACCGAAGAACCAATTGATATTGCTACAATGACGTTTGAATTGCCAATTTGGATTAGTGCTCCTGCCAAAGTTAAACGTATGGGGGTCATACAGCGTTTTATTGCCAGCATCTGGGATGCCACTAGTATTGATCACGAACTCAATCAATTTGACGAGGGCGGGTTGATGGCTCGCCATGTATACACGCCTGGCGGCTGCAATTTAATTTATCTAGGAAATACACTACAACTGTTTGTGTCGGGACAAGAACAGCCGTTTAGCCCCGACGGGCAGGCATTGGGACAAGCATATTCATGGCGCACATTAATTGAAGATTTTGGAGAGTTAACCAATGGTATTAGCCAGGTTAGATTAATGCAAGACGACATTGAAATAGTAGGTACAGTTTCTTATCATCCAACTGAGGACAATTTATTGTTGTTTTCTCCAATCAATGATACATTGCCTGTTAATACATTACCTGCAGTTGATGCTATTATCAATCCGTCAAATGTTACTGTGGACGACAACTTATTAAATCCCGGCCCTGGAAAGAGATTTTTAATACTAGGTGATATTGGTAACTTAACTGATGAAGAAGGTGCTATAGTATGGAATAGACCCGGTCTGCCATTATTAATTGCTAAGGCAAACGATATTATTGAATTTGATGGCAATGCCGGCTACTGGAAAGTATCTTTTGACAGCACAGTGGATCATACTGTAGAATACGTTACTAATTCTACAACAGGGACTCAATACAAATGGAAAAATCAACAATGGACCAAATCGGTAGAGGGAAGATACGGCGAAGGGGCATGGAGTTTCGTTCCATATGCGTAACTGAAGGAGTTGGCGCATTAATATACGCCAAGAGTAGTCAACGATATCTATTCTTACTTAGATCGTCGGGCAGTTGGCCGTTAACCTGGGGACTTGCAGGAGGCAAGGTCGATGCTGGAGAAAATGCTGCACAGGCATTAATGAGAGAAATAAAAGAAGAACTCGGCGGCAGTATTGTTGCTCCTAAGTTTGTTCCAATTGAAATGTTTACCAGCAACAACGAACGTTTCATTTATCACACATTTTTTATTGCAGTTGATTGCGAATTTGTACCAGAGTTAAACAACGAACACCTAGGTTACGCCTGGTTGCCACTGACTGCTGTTCCAAAGCCATTGCATCCAGGTGTGTATCGCACATTCAATTCTGATGAAGTCTATAGAAAAATTCAAATTGCACAACTAAACTGTTAAGTTCTTCTTACAAAGTGATAGTCACCATCTGGGCCAGCATTATGGAACATGCCTAGGCAATCAAATCCAATTTGATTCATGTAGTCAATTACAACTGTATTCATTGGCGCGCCTTTGTTGTACTCTACTTGTTGCAATTCCAGTATCACGTGTTTAGCTGTTACCAAGACCGACGATGCACCCATGAGTACATCTAGCTCAGCACCTTGCACATCCATTTTAACTAAGTCGGGCAAAGGAAACCCTTTGTTAAACACAACAGTATCCAATGTATGTGTTTTTAAACTTCTACGATGTGATTCATTAAAATACGCAGGTGCCTCTGAGTTAACTTCCGCATTTTCTAAATAATAACTGTTGCCGCCGGGATGTTCATTGTTTTGATAAAAGTTCACAGTAGCACCGTCAACACTGCTTAATACACCCATATGATAACGCATGCCGCGCTCTTTGTATAAGAATTCAGCAGCGTCCATGGCTTCAAAGGCAATAAATTCGGCATTGGGCCATAGAGCAGATACTTCGCTAGTCCAATGCAACACACATGCACCTATGTCGTATATTACACGGGGTTGGTAACCAGAATCACGTAATTTTGTTAGATATTCTAAATGCGGCCAGGGCAACAATCTTTGTGCGCCAAGGTCACGTAATCTCTTTTGCTCCTTGTCAACCAAATTAGCTACAATGGAATTGTCAATTTCAAATACATAGCTACCGGTATGTTTGCACTGTATTGAAGTATCTGCCCATAGAGTAAATCCCCTGTCAACAGCTTTCCTGCAAAAATCTACATCTTCACTAACAGTATTGGCATGATTAATTGCCGAATGGTATACAAAATGCGGGTAAGGAATAGCCTTGAATACTTGTGTCTTGACCAACACACAACCAAATCCGCAGGCGGCAATTTCTACTAGGCCTGCTCCTTTTATTTCTTCATACGGAATATTAACTTGGCCGCTATTGCCGTTATGCTTATAAACTTCAAGCTGGTGCCGCCCAGGTATTCTTTGTATGTATAATCCAGACACTAGATCCCGGTTGTGTGCCAAAAGTTTTTGTAGTGTGTCCGGAGGAAACGATATGTCGCTGTCTACACTGAACAAATAATCAAACCCATTTATTACCCAATCGGCAATTAGATTCCTAACTTGGTCAACATTGTATCCATAAAAATATTGGAAAGTAACTTCAAATCCATCTGGAATGATTAAATCGTAGATGCTTTTAAAAGTTTCAGGTTCTATGTTCCTAGCAGTGGGTATTGCTATTAATATTGTTTTCTTTTTTATAACCACGGGTGTTTCAATTGGGGTAGGTGTAAACATTGTTCTTTTAATTTCATCAAACACTGGACGTTCTTTGTCCAAGAATCCAGCAGTAATAGATCCATCGGATGTAGTAGCTGCAAATTGCGAATAAAAATTCATGTTGGTGACAATATAATTTTTTTTATTATCTGCCAACATTTTGTCAAAGATAAAATTATCACCAAAGTAAATATCAAGTCCTTGTGGAATTGGTGTCCACGATTGTTTGTGTACAAACATCAAACAGCCAAAACCATATGTATGTTGGCCAGTCCATGGCACAATATCTATAGAGCCAGTGGTAATAGGCGGTTGGTCGAATGCAGGATTATTGTCAATGTTAGTCACACCAGGACATAGACCAAATACCCCAGCAGTGGGTGTCAGTAAAGATTGCAGTTTTTCAAAAACTGCTGTGTCAAACACCACATCATCATTGACGATACATATGCGATCAAATTCGCTTACTTCAACGCCATAGTTCCAGGCTGGGTTTACATAAATGTTTCTACCAAAGTCGTGCAACTTTATTTTATCATTATTTGGTAGCACCGGAGTGCGGGTATTATCGTTATTGATGATAACAACTTCTCCGACAGATGGATGATTACACAGTGCCTGCACAAAGCCTACAAATTGGTCTGCTACACGCCACATTGTGGGCACCACTACTGAATATTTTTCAATGTGTTTACGCCCAGAAATTGTTAGTGCATTACGAGTTTGTTCACTACTGTTAACCTTATAGTCATTCAGAGGGCTAGCATCGTTATAGTTATAAACCACCTGCTGTAGACATTTTACCTGCGTTGGATCTGCTGCTTCTATTAGGCTATAGAATGTAGATCCGTCGCCGCCAGCTCTAAACCAGTTACCGTCGGCGTCTTGAAAATTTGCATCGGGTATATCTTTAATTAAGCGTTGTTTAAATGTTCTAAGATGTGTATAAGGTAAGATCCAATTGAATTGGTGTTGTCTATATGCTCGAGCTTGTTTAATTGCTTCAGGATACGGTTGGCTAATCAGTGGAATGTTATCAACCATACTCCAGCAGGATCCATAGGTAAACTCTGTAGTGCCATCATATGTTGAGTTGTAGTAACTGAAGATAGTATTGTCATTGACCAAGCTATCGTCACCGTCTAAGATCATTACTATAGTGTCAGGGTTAGCTATTTCTCTAATGGCTGCAACTTGGTTGTATACTGCACCTTTGCGTTCTTGATTGCAGACAATATCAAATCGATTGCGAATAGATTCTGGTAGTCTATCAATTGCAGCAATTACCACATCTACAGTATTGTCAGTGGAGCAATCGTCAACAAGTATATGTCGATAGTTGTCGTAGTCTTGTGCTGCTACACTTTCAATGCATCTCTCTATGTAATCCTGGCAATTATAAAATGTACTAATTACAACTATTTCTTGTTCGCTGCCAGATTTGTAACTTTCAAATTCAACAGTGTTTTGAAAACGTCTATTCCAAATTTTATGTACTTGTTTGTTTATCTTTGTCACTGCTACATATTCATCGCGAGACAGGTATGCACCTGTTTGCTTATAAAAATGTTGCTTCCACTGCAATGCAACTGTGTTCCACCCTACGTAAGGTTTAACAATATTGCAATAGTATTGCTTTTGTTGATGTAGGTACGGATCGCTGTATGCCTGCACAGTCATTGCAACAAATAGCGCAACCTGATGATCTAAATTAATATTTGGAAATAATCCATTGGGTTCAATTGCATAATCTAATAGATAGCTAGCACCTTCTAGCGCAACTTCTTCCAGGGCACCGAATCTGCAGGTTATCAATGGTGTATTATACAATAAAGATTCTAGTGCAGATATACCAAATGTTTCCGGGAATGCCGCAGGATATATCATAAAGTTAGCAGATGATAAAATCTCTGCAATTTCTTTTTGTGGTATAACTCCAGTGAATTCAATTCCTAGATCGGCGTAGGCGGGATCAACAGACATGCGGCGCCAGTCTTGCTCTTGCGCATCAGGTTCATGTGCTGTACTAAATCTATAATAGCCGCCAATGACCTTGAGTCGTGCATCAGGTATAAATTGTTTAACTCGAGGCCATATATGATTAACCAATGGCATCATACCTTTGGTTACGCTGGCATTGTAGACAAATAAGTTTCGATCTTTAGCAGCAATATCAACATTTGGGTTATGGCAGTACGCGCCATTTCTAGTAATAAACATTTTACGTTTTAATACTTCAAAGTTGCGGCGGCGACCGTGATCGCAATTGGTTATGTACGATAGGTGGAAATCACTGAGTGCAAAAACATCAGTAATCCGATTGGCTACAGTTAATTCTTCTATTAGAGTGTCGCCTAGGCAAAATGTATCGTGCATCCACAGTACCCGCATTTTAGCTTTGGATAAAATCCTATCGTAGAGATTGTAAGGTTGCAATGGAAATGCCCTACCATCATTTAATCTATGATAGTCTGCAGGATCAGTGAACGGAACCACTGTCCTGCTACTAACCACTATGTCAAAATAATGGTCTTGTGCTAAATCTGATACTGGACGATATGTAACTCCTCCATAGTTGCCGGGCCTTGCATGGTCAAGATCGCATGCATTGAATACGGTAACATCAAAACCAATTTGGGCCAATTCATATGCCATGAATGTCACAGCACTTTCGCTGCCGCCCAGTCCTTGGTTAAAAACAGTAGTGCCGTCGTATGGTAAACCAATTATATCTATTATAGCAATTTTCATAGTGTATTTAATTATACACTCATTGAGTGAAAAAATAAACCTATTAGTACGTGTTTTGCGGATCGTACGGACTAGTTCCAGTTTGTCCTTTGACAAAATATCCCGTTCTTATGCTGGCCAATCTAGGATCATTATCATCGGTCACCGGTTGTATAGTTTGATAATTAGTTGGATTAACATTGCTGGCTACGAATTGTTTGTCCGAATTAACCAACATAAATTCTGGGCGCACCATTGTGGTAATTATCAATGGTTGCATTGTTACAGATGCAACACTACTACTATTTGCAACAAAGTATCTACTGACTACTGTGGTTTGTGTGCTATCGTCGGCAGTATTCCTACGGTAGTTAAATGCTTGATTATACGGTACTGCGTAATTTATTGCATTGTAAGAAATTGACGGTGTAGTTGCCAATGTATCGTAAGTAACCAAACTATTAAGAGCAGTAGGTGTAGAATAATTAAACAAATTGTTAACTGCTGCATCAATTCCAGTAGGCGAATAACCTGTTTTGGTAATAGCTTGTGTCAAACTCAAATCACCAGAGTTAAGCATTGAGCCAGGTAGATTTGTATATACATTAGGTGGGCTAGGATTTGGATACGCATAGGTCGAATTTCCGCCCGCAGTATTGTATATAATAACAAAGGCACCACCAGCACCCCAACCCCTAGCCGTATCGACACTGGATACCGCCCCACCTGCTCCACCACCTCCAAACAGGCCGCCGTTGCCGTTAAATCCCGGGCGACCACCTATGCTGGTAGTATTAAATATCAAATTGGCGCTGCCGCCATTACCAGAGTTGTTTGCAGTGCCGCCTGCGCCGCCTTGTCCAAGTCCCCAGATATCTACTCCGCCACCGCCACCGCTGGCTGTAGTAGTACTAGATCCGCCGCCACCGCCCCCTCCGTAGCCTCCGGTGTTGCCTGTTAGCAGAGCACTACCATTGGCACCATTGCCACCAGCTGTGGAATTTACCCAGCCATTTGCACCACCACCACCACCGCCATATGGTCCACCAATACCGCCTTGGCCAGTGTCTAAATAGAAATTAACAGTGGTACTAGTAGTAATAGCATGATAAACATAGCCGCCCGCCACAGTAACGTTAGATAAATTAGTTGCATTAGCAATACCCGGGTAACGGAATAAAACTATACCCGAGCCGCCTGCACCACCATAATTAGTATTTGCTGGGGAGTTAGGAGCACCACCACCACCGCCGCCGCCGGTATTTGGTGCGCCGGCCTGGGCACTGTTAGGGATTCCGTAAAGTCCGCCGTTACCACCACCACCTGTGCCACCAAAACGTTGTATGCCGGCAATATTACTCGATCCGCCGCCGCCGCCGCCGGCGTAATTTCCAGAAAATACATACGTTCCGAGTATCCATGAATTACCCGGTCCGCCGTTGCCCGATACACTAGCAGTCCTAGCTACACCATTGCCATTGGCACCGCCACCGCCGCCTGCACCTTGAAGTCCAGCAGTTGCGGCGCCGCCTGCGCCGCCTACATAACCCTGAACGGGAGAAGTGACTACTGTAATTCCACCACCAGCGGCGTCCCCTGATCCGCCTCCGCCCGAGCCGCCTGGGCCACCTGCATTAAGTGAGGTAACATTAGTACCCCCGTATCCGCCGCCATTGGCATTAGATCCAAATGCAGTAGTATTGCCGCCTGCTGTAGGCGGTGTTAAATTGGACGAAAATGATCCCCTTCCGCCTGCTCCAATTACTACACTATAAGTTATTGTGGAACTAACTGACACATTAGAAAAATAGCGGAAGCCCCCAGCGCCGCCTCCTCCGCCGCCAGCACTGCCTAGACTAGAGCCTCCTCCGCCGCCGCCGGCTACTAATAACAGATCGATTGAAATTATTGCCATATTACACCGTTATCCTAAGAGCATACTGTTTAGTTATGGTTTGGGCCGGGCCCGACACTGATGCACTAACAGTAAACGGTGGGTATTCAGTTGCTGATGACAAATTTTGTTTAGTCCACGATATTGCGCCATTAGCGGTTGTTAAATATGCACCAGTGGGCAAGCTGCCAGAACTAATACTATAGGTAATTGTCCTAGCACCAGGATCCACTGCTGTTAATCTAACAATAATACCAGTAGCATCCACATAAGTGCTACTAATGTTATCTGTTGTCCAATACAAACTACTGCCACCAGCGCCACCACCAGCAACTACAACCGCAACATTACTAGTAGATAAAGTCATGTATGTGCTTCCGCCAGTATTGCCAAATACTGCGCCAGGTGCGCCGCCAGCGCCAACAACTATTGTATAAGTTTGACCTGGCGTTACTGTGTACGAGTTAGAGTAGGCAACATTGGCGCCATTGCCACCATTGCCGCCAGCTGTTTTTTGTACGCCGCCGCCGCCGGCGCCAATGGCACCTAATGTAATACTGGTTACACCGGCAGGCACCGTCCATGAATAAGTGCCCGGGCTAGTATATGTCTGTGCAGTATACCCACTGATATTTGAAGTAATGTCGCCGTAGGGAATGTTTAGTCCGCCGCCAAAGTATTGTGTGGTATAATAGTTACCATTGGTTAGTGCAGAAGTCAAGTTGGCTGATACAGCATCAATACCGCTATTGCTATATCTAAAAGTTTGTCCACTATTTTTTGGACTGTTTTCTAATACCGTAGCACTGTTGACAATATTGTAGTTAAGTGTAGTACCCAACAAGCCGCTTACGTTGCCAATGTTGCTGGCAATCAATGATTGCACTGATCCCGAATAATCTTTTCGAGTATCTACATTACTACTAGTTCTAACAATCGTTTCCGACGGAACCATATCACCTGCCGTATTAATGCCCCCAGGTGATGATTTGGTAACTATAGTAGTTATTTGATTTACTACTAGATCTACAGAGGTTAATTGACTGAACGACATGCTTATATTTAACTGTTATAGGAACTGGTCAGGTTCTGTTGGATCTTGCTGATTACCAGTTTTGGTAATATAGGCAGCTTTTACTGTTAGTTTTCTAGGATCATTTGCAGTAGTTATAGGTTTTGCAACTTGATAATTGTATGCCCGATCGTAAGTAGCCGGGAAAGCAGGGTCATAGTTGACCAACATCCATTCTGCTTGATAGTTAACTGTTACTGTAATATCGGCTGCAATTACATTGTTAGCTGCCATTGCCGATCTTGTGACCAAAGTACGCCCAGTATTGTTATCTGTAAAATAATCAAATTTTACAGGCGAGTTTGCAGCAGTCGGACCGTAACCAATATTGTTAACCACCGCCTGGTCAAATGCTTCTTCACCAATTGATGCTGTTAAATTTGAATTAAAATTAGTGGTGTTAGTAGTTTGTATTCCGCTTGAATAGTTTAAATTAACAGGACTAATAATAGGATACTGATAAGATCCAGAATCTATAGAATAGATTAATGCAAATGCGCCATCACCTCCCCACCCTTGTGACAGGTCCAACAAACTAGTAACGCCACCACCACCTCCTCCGCCATATAATCCGCCGTTGGCACCAAAACCAGGTTGTGCGCCGTTGCCAGTTAGGCCTAGGATATTTTCACTGCTGCTGCCTGTGCCAGGATTACCAGCGGTGCCTGTTGGGGTTACAGTTGATGAAACGGTTGGACTGCCAGTCGCAGTTATAGTAAATGCATTAGTACTGGTATCTATTATACTACTGGATTGTGCTATTAGCAGACTGGTATTGGCAATTGCTTGCAATGGTGGAGTAGGCACAGTAAAGTTGGCAGTGTATAATGCTGTGCCTTTTACTATGCGAATATTGTTTATATAGGCGCTTATGTTAAGAGT
>Ga0214919_10001501_pt1 | contig 38046 bp, 33 predicted proteins | sample LL1503_MetaG_FD_177994 | JGI IMG/M metagenome (GOLD analysis project Ga0214919, IMG submission 177994) | Freshwater microbial communities from Lake Lanier, Atlanta, Georgia, United States - LL-1503 | ecosystem: Environmental > Aquatic > Freshwater > Lake | place: USA: Georgia | collected...
CCGTTTTCTGCAAATGTCGATACGGGGAGCCGCCCGCGCAAATTGCGTGGGCGGCAGGACTACTTACTTGGAAGCAGGCTTGGCAGCAGAAGCAGGAGGCTTAGGAGCAGAAGCAGCTGAAGCAGCGGCAAAAGCACTGGCGGCAAACATGGTAGCGAGCAAAACAGCGATAACTTTGGTCATTTTCAATTTCCTTGAGTTGGAGTTTAGTAGAACCTTCTTCATGCATGAAGGCCCCCCAATAACGGCACAACCCGATCGCGGGTTGACACAAAGCAAAATCTTTTCCCCGGTACTTTCAGCTTTATGCTTTAGCCAGTCTTAAAAGTTATCGCTCACTTACAAAATACTGGCCCGCCGTTCGATACAATGGCCGGTCCACGCAGCATCCGCACCGGAACTATTCCCCTATCCCGCAAATGCTTGCACCCAGGTACACAGGCGCATGAGCAAGAAAGTCTTCGTCAAGACCTTCGGTTGCCAGATGAACGAGTACGACTCGGACAAGATGGTTGACGTGATGCATGCTGCCGAAGGTTACGAGCGCACGGAGGATCCGGAGCAGGCAGACCTCATACTCTTCAATACCTGCTCCGTCCGCGAAAAGGCCCAGGAGAAAGTTTTTTCCGATCTCGGCCGGGTCAAGCACCTGAAAAGCCGGGGCGTACAAATTGGCGTCGGCGGCTGCGTAGCCAGCCAGGAAGGGGCGGCGATCATTGCGCGCGCGCCCTATGTCGACGTGGTTTTCGGTCCCCAAACTTTGCACCGCTTGCCCGAACTGCTGCGCCAACGCCAGTTGCAGAATCGGTCTCAGGTCGACATCCGTTTTCCCGAGATTGAGAAATTCGACCACCTCCCGCCGGCGCGGGTGGTCGGTGCAACAGCCTTTGTCAGCATCATGGAGGGCTGCTCCAAGTACTGTAGCTACTGCGTGGTTCCCTACACCCGCGGCGAGGAAGTCTCAAGGCCTTTTGACGATGTATTGGTGGAGGTGGCCGGCTTGGCAGACCGGGGGGTCAAGGAGGTCACGCTGCTGGGCCAAAACGTCAACGCATACCGGTCGGTGGCGGCTGACGGCGAGCGGGCGGACTTGGCGACGCTTATCGAGTACGTGGCCGCAATACCGGGAATGGATCGGATTCGCTTTACGACCAGTCACCCGAACGAGTTCAATGCAGCGCTCGTCGACGTCTACTCGAGGGTTCCCCAACTGGTCAACCACCTGCATCTGCCGGTGCAGCATGGTTCGGACCGCATCCTGATGGCGATGAAGCGCGGTTACACCGCCACGGAATACAAATCGCTGGTGCGTAAGCTGCGTGCTGCTCGCCCGGACCTGGCGCTTTCGAGCGACTTCATTGTGGGGTTTCCGGGAGAGACTGACGCCGATTTCGAGCGCCTGATGGCGCTGGTCCAAGAGGTTGGCTACGACAGTTCGTTCAGCTTTATCTTCAGCCCGCGCCCCGGTACCCCCGCTGCGGCGTTGCAGGACGATACTCCGCATCCCGTCAAGCTGGAGCGCTTGCAGCGGCTACAGGCTTGTATCGACGACAACGTGCGGCGCATCAGTGCCAGCCGGCAGGGAACGGTTCAAAGGGTGCTGGTGGAGGGCGCCGCGCGCAAGGACGCGAGCGAACTGTTCGGCCGTACCGAGTGCAACCGTGCGGTTGTCTTCAAAGGGCCGGCGCGCCTTATCGGACACATGGTCCCAGTGACCATCACCGAGGCCTCGCAAAGGGGCCTGCGTGGCGCGGTGGCGGTCAGCGAACTGGCTGCTTGACTACGAGTAAGACAGCGCTTCGTCCATTCAGGAGGAGAAGGGCATCTTGGGCATTCCCTTCATGGCGCCCATGCGCTTCATCATTTTCATCATTCCGCCCCCTTTCATCTTCTTCATCATGTCCTGCATCTGCTCGAACTCCTTGAGCATGCGATTGACCTCCTGGACCTGAACGCCGGCGCCCGAGGCGATGCGACGCTTGCGGGTGGCCTTGATCAGCTCTGGCTTGCGCCGCTCCAGCGCCGTCATGCTGTGGATGATCCCCTCCTTGCGCCGTATGTCTTTTTCCGCCCGGTTCATATCCAGCTGACCGGCGTTGGCGGCCATAGCGGCCGGCAGTTTGTCCATCAGGCTCGCCAGACCGCCCATCTGCTTCATTTGCTGGATTTGGCCGAGAAAATCGTTGAGGTCGAATATGGCGCCACTCTTAACCTTGGCGGCCAGTGCCTGTGCGGCCTGCATATCGACGCCTGCAGTGACCTGCTCAACCAGTGCCAGTATGTCGCCCATTCCCAGTATGCGGCTGGCATGGCGCTCGGCGTCGAACACCTCCAGCCCGTCGATCTTCTCGCTGGTGCCCGAGAATTTGATGGGTGCCCCCGTGACGTGGCGTACTGACAAGGCGGCGCCGCCTCGAGAGTCGCCGTCGGTTTTGGTCAGGATAATGCCGGTCAGCGGCAATGCCTGCTTGAAGGCCAGGGCCGTGTTGACAGCATCCTGTCCCTGCATCGCGTCGACGACGAACAGCGTCTCGACCGGGGCCAGCGCCTGATGCAACTCCCGAATCTCACGCATCAGTGTCTCGTCAATTGCCAAGCGACCAGCGGTATCAACCAGTAACACGTCGAAATAGTGCTTGCGTGCGTAGTCCAGCGCCGCCAAGCCGATATCAAGGGGGCTTTGCTCTGCCGTACTCGGGAACCATTCGGCGCCGGCTTGTCGTGTGACTGTCTTGAGTTGCTCGATTGCCGCCGGCCGGTAAACGTCCGCCGACACGGTCAGCACTTTCTTCTTGCGCTTTTCGATCAGGTACTTGGCCAGCTTGGCCGTGCTGGTGGTTTTGCCCGAGCCTTGCAGGCCTGCCATCAGGATGACCGCTGGCGGTTGCACCGCCAGATTGATGTCGCTGACGCCTTCCCCCATCGTCGCTGCAAGCTCCCGGTTCACAACGCTGACCAGTGCCTGTCCAGGTGACAGGGAGCCCAGCACCTCCTGCCCCAGCGCTTTGTCCTTGACTCTGGCGATGAAGTCGCGCACCACTGCCAGCGCGACGTCGGCCTCGAGCAGTGCCATGCGAACCTCGCGCAGCATGTCGGCCACGTTGGATTCGGTGATGCGCGCCTGCCCGCGCATTTGCTTCACGAGGCGTGACAGTTTGTCGGCGAGAGCAGAAGCCATGGTGTATCGGTCAGGGGGTGGAGGATCGGGCGCCATCGCATGGCGGGGGCTGGCAAGAAGCTAAACTGCAGCCATGATTCTAGCCAGTGCATCCGCGCTTACAAATGGGCTGAGCCTGGCGGCTGCTCTGGGTTACCTGGTGCCCATAGCCCTGCCGCTGTTGGGTCGGCCGGTGGTGTTTCGGGTGGCGCTGGTCGCCTGGTGTTTGCACGGCATTCTGCTGGCGGATGCCATGAGCGGTGATGCGCCGCGTTTCGGGTTCGCGCCGGCGCTGTCGATGACCGCCTGGTTGGTGGCTGCGGTCTATGCGGTAGAGAGTCGCTTCTATCCGCAACTGCAAGTGGGTTGGCGCCTGTGTGCACTCGCTTCGTTGGCGGTGGTGATGGCCCGGTTGTTCCCGGGCCATTTGTTGCATCCCCATGCATCTGCATGGCTGCCGTTGCACTGGGCGCTGGGCATAGGGTCTTACGGGCTGTTTGGTGCCGCCGTAGTCCACGCATGGCTTATGGGGCGCGCCGAGGACCGGATCCGCATGGCAGCCGAGGCCGACAGCGCAATGCCGCTGCTGACCATTGAGCGGCTGACCTTTCGCTTTGTGCGACTCGGTTTCGCGCTCCTGACCGCGACGCTGGTGGTCGCATTGTTGTTTGGCGAGTCGCTGTACGGCCCGGGAACCGCCTGGCGATGGGATCACAAGACCATTTTTTCCATACTCTCGTGGGTCACCTTTGCCGGTCTGCTGCTGGGGCGGGCCCGCTTCGGCTGGCGCGGGCGGCGCGCCGTGCGGATCCTGTACGCCGGGTCGATGCTGCTGTTTCTGGCTTACGTCGGTTCGCGCTTTGTGATTGAAGTCTTGCTGTCGCGCTCACCATGAAACTGCTGCTCGTTCTGGCGGTGGTGTTCATCGGCTTTTGGATCTGGCGATCGGGTCGGCTGGCGCGAAAATCCAAGGCACGCCATGCCGCTGAGGACGCCACCACGGCCATCGAAATGGTCCGCTGCGAGGTCTGTGGCGTTCATTGCGCCAAGTCGGAGGCTGTGCTCGGCAGGCATGGCGCTTATTGCAGTGCGCAACACCGGGGACAAGCGGAGTCCTGATGCCTGACAGAATGACGGCCAACCGATGACCGCCGATCTGCCCGCCGTTTACAAATGTACTGTGCCGCGCGAGGGTCATTCCGTCGTCGGCGCGGGGCAATGGCTTGAGCCAAGCCGAAGCAGCGATGGGGCTGGCAACCGTTGTTCGGCAGAGGCGCAGTCGGATGACACGCCGGGGCATTGCAGTGGGCGGCAGCGGCGTCGAGTTCCAGTATGAGCCAGGCTGATGGGAGCGATTGTGCGACTTCGCAGGCGCCCATGTGGGAGCGCGGTTGGTACCGCTTTGCGCGGAAGTTGAATTCGCCTAACTTTGGCCAGCGGCCGGCTGGCGCGAAGATCGATCTCATCGTCTTGCACGCGATCAGTCTGCCGCCGGGACAGTACGGTGGCGATGAGGTCCAGCGCCTGTTCACCAACCGACTGGATTGGCGCGCACACCCCTATTTCACAACCATTGAAGGCGCGATGGTTTCGGCGCATTTCTATATTCGCCGCAGCGGCGAGTTGTGGCAGTTTGTGAGTTGTGATGATCGCGCGTGGCATGCCGGAGTCTCAGAGTACCGGGGACGGGAGAATTGCAACGACGATTCGATCGGTGTCGAGTTTGAAGGGGTGGACGACGCCAGCTTTGAAGCCGGCCAATACGAAACCGCCGCGAGCCTGTGCGCCGCGATAGCACAGTGCTATCCGGTGGCGCACCTGGCGGGCCACCAGCACATCGCCAAAGGTCGGAAGTCGGACCCGGGTAGCGGTTTCGATTGGGACCAATTGCAACGCGCACTGGCCTGGCCGGAAGAATTTTTTCCTGCCGACCCGGCGCGGCCGGGCTAGGTCCGGACTCGGCCTGAACGCGCCGCCTGCACTGCCCGACAAGGCCGCTGCGCGCCGGAAGATTTAAAGCCCTATGCGGCTTTCCGGGGGAAAAGCGCTGGAAGTTGTTGCGTGTACTGGATTCGGGCGCGACAAACAAGACTCCACAGGGGCGCCGCTTGACTCTCTGCACATCAATGTCCTCGCGCAGCGAACCCGGCCGCTGGCCACTGTCCCGAGCACGCGCCAGCGATCGCAGCCCGAGGTCGCGTGAATCAGGGCTGTACACTATAGGTAGTGGCTTGTGCTCGTGTCAGACCCCAGATATAGTGTGCAGTGTCCGCTCTGGCGCCTCTTCAATAATCCCCTGAAGACGCTGGCTGGCGGACCCAAAATAAATTCAACAAGATGCTCTCAGAGACGAGGAAATGATGCAAATTGCAGCTACCGCACCAGTGATCCAGAGCCAGGTGATGGGCCTAGCCCGTAGCGCCGACAGCCTTCACAACTTGACGCCGACCCCGCTGAGCCAATACCAGATCATTCGGCGCAACGGCGCGGTGGTGCCGTTCGAACCCAACAAGATCGCCGTGGCGATGATGAAGGCTTTTTTGGCTGTGCATGGAACGCAGGGCGCGGCGTCCTCGAGCGTGCGCGAATTGGTCGATGGCCTGACGCAGGCGGTGATTCGTGCCTTGGTGCGATCGCGTCCGGGCGGCGGCACCTTTCACATTGAGGACGTGCAGGACCAGGTCGAGTTGGGTTTGATGCGCGGAGGCCACCATGAAAGCGCACGTGCCTATGTGCTTTACCGGGAGAAGCGCGCGCAGGAGCGTTTGCGCAAAGTCGAGTCGGCTGCGACCGAGATGCCCGTGCTCCACGCGGTTGACGGTGGGCAGCGTGTCGTGCTGGATCTGGGCCGCCTGAAGGGCCTGATTGCGGCAGCTTGTGAGGGCTTGGGCGCCGACATCAAGCCCGATCCGATCATGGCCGAAACGCTGCGCAACCTGTACGACGGCGTCCCGATGGACGAGGTGTACAAGGCGTCGGTGCTGGCAGCGCGTACGCTGATAGAAAAGGACCCTGACTACACATACGCCACCGCGCGCTTGCTGTTCCACACCATCGCCAAGGAGGTACTGGGACGGGATGTGGAGCAGGCCGAGATGGCGCAGGCCTACATCGATTATTTCCCTGATTTCATTCGCAAGGGCGTTGATGCCGAACGGCTGGATCCGAAACTGCTGCAGTTTGACCTGCCGAGACTGGCGGCCGCGCTCAAGGCGCAACGTGATCTTCAGTTTGACTATCTTGGTCTGCAGACCCTGTATGACCGGTATTTCCTGCATATAGGAAAGTCCCGCATCGAGTTGCCACAGGTTTTTTTCATGCGCGTCGCGATGGGCTTGTCCCTCAATGAGATTGACCGTGAGGCCAGGGCGATCGAATTTTACGAGTTGTTGTCATCGTTCGACTTTATGTCGAGTACGCCGACACTTTTCAACAGCGGGACGTTGCGCTCGCAACTCTCGTCGTGCTACTTGACCACGGTTCCCGACGATTTGGACGGAATTTACGAGTCGATCAAGGAAAACGCTTTGCTGTCCAAGTTTGCCGGCGGTCTTGGGAACGACTGGACCAGGGTCCGGGCCCTGGGCTCGCATATCAAGGGCACCAATGGCGAGTCTCAGGGAGTCGTTCCCTTTCTCAAGGTGGTCAACGACACTGCGGTGGCGGTCAATCAGGGGGGCAAGCGCAAGGGCGCTGTCTGTACCTACCTGGAGACATGGCATTTGGACATAGAGGAGTTCCTGGAGTTGCGCAAGAACACCGGGGACGACCGCAGGCGAACGCATGACATGAACACCGCCAACTGGATACCGGATCTGTTCATGCGCCGGGTGATGGAAAAGGGCTCCTGGACCCTATTTTCCCCTTCCAACGTACCCGACCTGCACGACCTTTTTGGCGCTGATTTTGAGCGCGCCTACGTTGCGTATGAAGAGAAGGCCGCGCGCGGCGAGATCACGCCTTCGCGAACGGTGCAGGCGGCCGATCTGTGGCGCAAGATGCTGACGATGTTGTTTGAAACGGGGCATCCCTGGATCACTTTCAAGGACGCTTGCAACATCCGTTCGCCCCAACAGCATGTCGGGGTGGTGCACTCGTCGAACCTGTGCACCGAGATCACTCTAAATACCAGCGACACCGAAACGGCGGTCTGCAATCTGGGTTCGATCAACTTGCTGCAGCACCTGAAGGATGGCGAAGTCGACCATGCAAAATTGCAAAGAACCATGGTGACGGCCATGCGCATGCTTGACAACGTGATCGACATAAATTACTACGCTGTCAAGAAGGCACGTGACTCCAATGTGCGCCACCGGCCGGTAGGCCTGGGCGTGATGGCGTTTCAGGACAGCTTGTACGAGCTACGCATTCCCTATGCGAGCCAAGCTGCGGTGGAGTTTGCAGATCGCTCGATGGAGGCGATTTGCTACTACGCATACTGGGCCTCAACCGAGTTGGCGCGTGAACGCGGCCGCTATTCGAGCTACCGTGGCTCCTTATGGGATCGGGGCATCCTGCCGATCGATACGCTGGACATGCTGGCGGCCGAGCGCGGCGGCTACGTCGAGGTGGACCGCTCGTCGACGCTGGACTGGGATGCGTTGCGCAAGAAAATTGCTGCGGACGGCATGCGCAATTCGAATTGCGTTGCGATCGCGCCGACGGCGACTATCTCCAACATCGTCGGGGTTGATGCGTCAATTGAGCCGTGCTTTGGCAACCTTTCGGTTAAGTCCAACCTTTCGGGCGAGTTCACGATCATCAACTCCTATCTGGTGCATGACCTCAAGCGCCTTGGGTTATGGGACGACGTGATGGTGATGGACCTGAAGCATTTCGATGGATCCTTGCAGCCGATAGACCGGGTTCCGCAGGAAATCAAGTCGCTGTACGCCACAGCTTTTGAGGTCGAGACGCAGTGGCTAGTCGAGGCGGCGGCCCGGCGCCAGAAGTGGATTGATCAGGCGCAGTCGCTAAACATCTACATGGCGGGCGCGTCGGGCAAGAAATTGGACGACACCTACAAGCTGGCATGGCTACGCGGCCTGAAGACGACTTACTACCTGCGGACCATGTCGGCTACCCACGCGGAGAAGTCAACCGTGACGGCCGGGCGGCTCAACGCGGTGTCCTCCGGAGGCAGTTCTGGCCCGACCGCGACCACCGCGAATGCATCCCATGCATTGGAAACGGCGGCAGAGGCGGCGCGGCTCCAGATGGCGTCGAACCCCGCCACTGATATCAAGTTTTGCGGCATCGATGACCCCACTTGTGAAGCCTGCCAGTGAGCAAGGCACGATATTGCAGCGCAGATCGGTGCATTTGAACAACACAATATTGAAGGGATGTGAATGAACACTTTCCAATTTTTCTCGCTGCTCGCATAATTCGCTGATTGGAAGTAACCATGTTGACCTGGGACGAAGAAGTCAAGCCCGCATCGCCACTGATTTATGAGCCCGGCCTGATGAGCCGAATCGAAGAGTCGCCGGCGCTTGACATGGAAAAGCGCACATTGGACGACGGAGCCCCTGCAGTCGCCTCGACGATGCCAGGCGCCATCGCAACCGCGCCGCGTCGGGTCCGGGCCTCTGACAAGCGCATCATTAACGGCCAGACCGACGTCAATCAATTGGTTCCGTTCAAGTACAAGTGGGCATGGGAAAAATACCTGGCCAGTTGCGCGAACCATTGGATGCCGCAAGAGGTCAACATGACGCGCGATATCGCCTTGTGGAAAGACCCGAATGGGCTGACCGAAGACGAACGCCGCATCGTTAAGCGCAATTTGGGCTTCTTTGTCACAGCCGATTCGCTGGCGGCCAACAACATTGTTCTTGGAAGCTATCGCCACATAACGGCGCCGGAGTGCAGGCAATTTTTGCTGCGACAGGCATTTGAAGAGGCGATTCATACGCATGCGTACCAGTACATCGTCGAGTCGCTTGGGCTTGACGAAGGCGAGATCTTCAGCGCCTACAACGAGGTGGAGTCGATTCGTAACAAGGACCAGTTTCTGATCCCATTCATCGAGACGCTGACCAACCCGCACTTCAAGACGGGCACGCTGGAAAACGACCAAAAATTGCTGAAGTCGCTGATCGTTTTTGCCTGCCTGATGGAGGGCCTGTTCTTCTATGTGGGATTCACGCAAATTCTTGCGCTGGGGCGGCAAAACAAGATGACCGGAGCGGCTGAGCAGTACCAGTACATTTTGCGCGACGAATCCATGCATTGCAATTTCGGCATCGACTTGATCAACCAAATAAAGCTTGAAAACCCACAACTCTGGACCCATGCGTTCAAGGCGGAGATCAACGACCTGTTTGCCCAGGCTGTCGAGTTGGAATACAAATATGCGGAAGACACCATGCCGCGTGGGGTGCTGGGCATGAATGCGTCGATGTTCAAAGGGTACCTGCGCTACATCGCAAACCGGCGTGCGACGCAGATCGGCTTGGAAACCTTGTTTCCGAATGAGGAAAACCCGTTCCCTTGGATGAGTGAAATGATAGACCTTAAGAAGGAACGTAATTTCTTTGAGACCCGCGTTATCGAGTATCAGTCTGGCGGCGCTTTGTCGTGGGACTAGTCTTTCAGAATTTATGACTTCAAGAATTCCACAAAACGTCCACGGCACGGCAGGCTGCCGGGGCGCCTTGTGCAACCGAGTTCATGGCGCTGGGATCAGACCCAACATCATGAATCGCTTCATGCGATCCAACAAGCATGAAGTGCTCTTTGTTATTTGATCAAGGAGAAAACAATGGCAACTGCAAAAAAACCAGCGGCGAAAAAAGCTGCACCCGCAAAGAAAGTGGCGGCGAAGAAGGCTGCTCCAGCAAAGAAAGTAGCGGCGAAGAAGGCTGCTCCAGCGAAGAAGGCTGCGGCCAAGAAGGCACCGGCGAAGAAGGCTGCTCCAGCGAAGAAGGCGCCAGCGAAGAAGGCTGCGGCCAAGAAGGCGCCAGCGAAGAAGGCTGCGGCCAAGAAGGCACCGGCGAAGAAGGCTGCTCCAGCGAAGAAGGCTGCGGCCAAGAAGGCACCGGCGAAGAAGGCTGCTCCAGCGAAGAAGGCGCCAGCGAAGAAGGCTGCGGCCAAGAAGGCGCCAGCGAAGAAGGCTGCGGCCAAGAAGGCGCCAGCGAAGAAGGCTGCGGCCAAGAAGGCGCCAGCGAAGAAGGCTGCGGCCAAGAAGGCTGCGGCCAAGAAGCCCGCCGCCAAGAAAGCAGCCAAGAAGCCGGCGGCGAAGAAAGCTGCGAAAGCACCCGCTGCGCCGACAGCACCTGCGCCTGCAGCGCCCGCAGCTCAGACCACGCTGAACCCGCAGGCCGCATGGCCTTTCCCGACGGCCAGCAAACCCTGAACTGCGATCTGGGTATGTCGCAAGCCCGGTACCGAAAGGTATCGGGCTTTTTTTATGCTCAGGGGTAAAAGGCCACCAGCTTGTAGCCAGACACCTGGCTCGTCTCCGCGACTGGCGCCACGTTTAGGAGCATGGAAGCGGTCCAGTCCGAATCCGCTGCCATGGTGGCCGCGAAGGGGTCAAAGTCCTGTGGCAACAGCACGCGGCGGATCAGTGCGCCGTCTTGGGAGTCGGTCAGCGTGAGTTCCATGGCCGGCATGGCAATCGGATGCGATGCCCCATTGCGCAGTGCAAACTGCAGGTGGTAATTTCCATCCTCGGTGCGCTTGAATGCGGAGCTTTCGATCACAACGGCTTCAATGCGCTGCAATGGGGCCAGACTGCATTGGGCCCACGCACAAATACCTTCCATGATCGGGGCGAGGGCGGGCGCCCGGGCCACCACGCGGTCGTGCTCCCTATGCAGAACCTGACCGGTCAATGCTGAAAAGCATAGTAGGAGCAAGAGCAACCAAATACCGCGCGCCCTGGACCCTTCAACCGCCGATAACGCGCGACCCTGCATCAGGAACGATGGCTTGGCTGCCCCATCCAATGGCTGTGGCGTGGCCAAGATCACATCGGCTTCGGTGCCGGCTTGGCGCGCTAAAGCCGCCGGTACACCCGCCATTCCGTCGATTGACTCAGGGACTGCATCGCCCGGCTTTTGCACCAGCGAGCCAGTCGGCGCAGGATCGTCTTTCGCTGTCGCGCTCGGGCCGGTGGCCAACTCCGTCAGGTGCTGTCTAGCGTCGAAAATCCCTGCGCACCGCCCACATCGGACCCAACCCTCTGCTACCCGGAGCTGATCGGCCACGACCTTGTACATCGTCTTGCAGGCGGGGCATTGGGTGCTCAGATGCATGGTGTCTGGACGGCTGCTGTGCCCCTGGGGAAAATTCAGCAGGACGCCGTCATCAGGACCCATCCATCCAGGGAGTCACTGACTTCAAGCCGGGCATGCGGCGCATAGGCCTGCGCCATTTCGCTGGCTTGCCGCTCCAGAATCCCTGCCAGCACCAAGTGTCCGCCCGGTGCGACACGCGAGCACAGCAAAGGCGCCAAGACCTTGAGCGGCGTGGCGAGAATATTTGCCAGTACGGTCTGATACTGCCCGCTCGCCAGCTCCGGCGTTCCGCATCGAATGTCAGTGCCGTTAGCCTGCGCATTATGGCCAGCCGACTCAAGCGCTGCTGGGTCCAGGTCGAGCGCGTCCACTGCGCTTGCTCCATGCATCGCCGCGGCTATCGCGAGAATTCCGGAGCCACAGCCGTAATCCAACACGCGGCCCAAAGGACGCTTTGAGGCTGCAATCCAGCGCAGGCACATCGCCGTTGTGGGGTGGGTGCCGGTTCCGAATGCCAGGCCCGGATCCAGGCGTATGACGCGCTGAGCTTCCGGCGGGGGGGCATGCCAGGTTGGAACTATCCAGAATCCCGGACTGATGGCTACCGGGACAAACTGTTCCTGGGTAAGCCGCACCCAGTCCTGCTGGGGCACGGCCGCGATGCCCTTGAGATGGCAGTCAACGAAGAACGCCTGCACGATCAGGCAACTGGCGGCCTCACGGGCCAGGTTCTCGCTGGAGAAAAGCGCCCTCACGTGGGACTGTTGCCAGCCGATTTGCGCCGGTACCATCCCTGGTTCGCCAAATAGGGCCTGCTCGGCGTCGGTCAACGCGTCGGCATCTTCAACGCTCACGCTTTGGGCGTCCAGTTCTTCCAGCGCGTCCGCCACGGCCTGCACCCGCTCTTGCGGACACTGCAGACTCAACTCAAACATCGCCAGCACCCATCAACGCTTGTGGCGAGCCAGCCATTCTTCAAGGTAATGGATATTCGTGCCTCCACCCATGAACTTGGCGTCCACCATCAGTTCTCGGTGCAGCGCCACATTGGTGCTGATGCCTTCAATGACGGTTTCTCCTAGGGCACTTCGCATCCGCGCCAGAGCCTGCTCGCGCGTGTCGCCGTGCACGATGATCTTGCCGATCATCGAATCGTAGTTCGGAGGCACAAGGTAGTTGGTATAGATGTGCGAGTCGACCCTGACCCCCGGACCGCCCGGCGGATGCCACATCGTCACTCGGCCGGGCGATGGCACAAATTTGTAGGGGTCTTCAGCGTTGATGCGGCACTCAATCGCGTGTCCCCGCATCACGATCTGGCGCTGGGTGAAGGGGAGTTTTTCGCCAGCCGCGACCATGATCTGGGTCTTGACAATATCGATCCCGGTGACCAGTTCGGTCACCGGGTGCTCAACCTGAACCCGGGTGTTCATCTCGATGAAGTAGAACTCGCCGTTTTCATACAGGAACTCAAAGGTTCCGGCGCCACGGTAGCCGAGCTTCTTGCAGGCTGCCACACAGCGCTCACCGATGCGCTCGATCAGCTTGCGCGCTATTCCCGGCGCCGGCGCCTCCTCGATCACTTTTTGGTGGCGCCGTTGCATCGAGCAATCCCGTTCACCCAGATAAACCGCATTACGGAACTTGTCGGCCATGATCTGTATTTCGACATGGCGCGGGTTTTGAAGAAATTTCTCCAGATACACCGCCGAATTGCCAAAGGCCGCTCCCGCTTCTGCACGGGTCATTTGCACCGCATTGACCAGAGCCGCCTCGGTATGGACCACGCGCATCCCTCTTCCGCCGCCGCCGCCGGCCGCCTTGATGATCACCGGGTAGCCCACTGCCTTGGCAATTCGCCGAATTTGCAGCGCGTCTTCGGGCAACTCGCCTTCAGAGCCCGGGACGCACGGCACGCCCGCCTTGATCATTGTTTGCTTGGCTGAGACCTTGTCCCCCATCGTCCTGATCGACTCCGGCGACGGACCAATGAACTGAAAGCCGCTCTTTTCAACGCGTTCGGCGAAATCGGCGTTCTCACTCAGGAATCCGTATCCGGGGTGAATGGCTTCAGCATCGGTCACCTCTGCCGCCGAAATGATAGCTGGCATGTTGAGGTAACTCAGCGCTGAGGTCGCCGGCCCAATGCACACGGCTTCCTCCGCCAGTTTGACGTACTTGGCATCCCGATCGGCTTCCGAGTAGACCATCACGGCCTTGACGCCCAGTTCCCTGCACGCCCGCTGGATCCGCAAAGCGATTTCGCCTCTGTTGGCGACCAGTATTTTTTTGAACATGTGCTGTCGGTGCCGGCCCCTATTCGATAAGGAACAGCGGTTGGCCGTATTCAACCGCCTGCCCGTTCTCGCATAGCACCCTGACGATTGTTCCGGACTTGTCTGCCTCGATCTCGTTGAGGATCTTCATGGCCTCGATGATACAAATCGTCTCGCCTGAGCGAATCGCGTCACCCACCTCGGCGAAGGGCTTCGCGCCCGGGGAGGCTGAGCGGTAGAAGGTTCCCACCATGGGCGACTTCACAAACTGCTCGGTCACCGCTTCGACAGACGCCGGCTCCGGCGCTGGAACAGGGGCCGCGATTACCGATGCGGGCGCTAACGCAACGGGCTGCTGATGCGCTGGCGCTGCGACGGTCGCTTTGACAATGCGGACTTTGCCCTCGGCCTCGGTGATCTCCAGCTCCGATACGTTGGAGTCCGAAACCAGATCGATCAGCGTCTTCAGTTTTCTCAAGTCCATCGCTACTCCCGCCGTTGTTGTTATTGAACCGGAATGTTTATTAAAATCTTCTAAACAGATTCCATTTTAGGCCATCATGCACCATTTCCGGGCTGGTTCATCATCCGGGAGTCGTCCGATGTCGAGCGGCGGGGCGCGGCGCTGCCGGAACCGGAGCCTGAAGGTGTTAAGCAAGCCCAGACCAAAGGGCCAAATCCTCGGCTTTCAAGCGCCCGATTTTACGCTGCAAAACCCGGCCATCGGCAGCAAATGCCACCGTAAATGGAAGGCCTCCAGTGAGGTTGCCCAGATTTCGGCTGAGTTCGATTCCCTCCATTCCAGCCAAGACAACCGGAAATCGAACGGGTGAGTGGTTCAGGAAAGCCTCGACAGCACCTAGGTTATCAACGGCAATTCCAAGAACTTGCCATCTTTTAGAGCTGTTTTTTGTATAAAAGCTATCTAATAAAGGAAGTTCTTCGATACAAGGAGGACACCATGTGGCCCAGAAATTGAGCAACAGGGGTCGTCCAAGTAGTTCGCGCATCCGTACTTCGGTGTTTGCGGTACCGCGGAAACTGAGCTCCCATATCTTGCTCTCGCTTGCGGTGGTGGGGGCTGATGCCCCTTTCCACCAGTAAAGGCCTAACCCGGATAGCGTAGCCACCCCGGCCACGCTGCCGTAAAGCCAGCGCCGGCGCGAAATTCCGGTGCTTTCGGTCAACTCCTGGCCCCCATCAGGCAGATGCTGGTCATTCATGAGTCGCTTTCTGTATCGACAGCATCCGACGGGCGGCGGCCAGATCGCCGCGCTGCGCACGCCCCTTGGCGTCGGGACGCAGGGCGCCTCGCAGGTCATCGTGGTCGTAAACCAGCAGGTGGACCCCTACGACCGCGTTCAGGCCACAGCAGAAATCGTTCAGACTGAGCGCCTCAACGGGGTCCCCATGGAGTCCGCTGACCGTCGATGCCCGATACTCCCGATTGAGCTCGATCAGCGTCCACTCGGCCGACTTGGAGTCGTCGCAAAACAACTCGATCTGTATGTCGGAGTTCCTGGTGGCCGTCCCGCGCCAGACTGCCGCCGAAAGGTGAGGGCGAAATTGCGCGAGTCGCCCCATCCACTGCAGGGCAAGTTGGCGCAGCGCCAGCAACTCCTGCGCCTGGGTGTCGGGGCAAAATAACGCGATATGTTCGCGGACCGCGTCTTCAAGCTCCTCGTTGCCGGGTAATGGTGTTGTTTTGGGCAAGCCCAGCAACTTGAGGGCGCGGCGCTTGGCGGCTCCATAGCCCAGGCCATCGTCCACGATCATTCCCGCTGCGGTCGTGGCGATTTCGCGTGTCGGGCTGTCATTCATACCGTGCATAGGAAGGCATTTTGCACCGGATTTGAAGCGGCCCTTCGGGTGCCGCCGGGCCCGGTTGCGATCAACGGCTACCCTAAAATTGAACCATGCATATTCATATTCTGGGGGTCTGCGGGACATTCATGGGTGGTTTGGCGGTCTTGGCGCGGGCGGCGGGTCACCGGGTGACCGGCTGCGACGCGGGGGTTTATCCCCCGATGAGCGATCAGTTGCGCGAGCTGGGAATCGAGCTGATCGAAGGCTATGGCGCAGAACAACTCGCGATCGCTCCGGACGTGTTTGTCGTCGGCAATGTCGTCAGCCGCAGTCTGAAGCCAGACGGGTCGCCACGGTTTCCCCTTATGGAGGCGATTCTGGACTCGGGCGCATGCTATACCAGCGGTCCTCAGTGGCTGGCAGAGCATGTGTTGCGGGGCCGCCATGTGTTGGCAGTCGCCGGAACCCATGGTAAGACCACGACGACCGCCATGCTGGCCTGGATTCTCGAGGACGCAGGCCTGCAGCCGGGTTTCCTGATCGGCGGCGTGCCTTTGAATTTCGACCGATCAGCGCGCCTGGGTTCCAATGCCTCGGGTGTGCTACCCGGCGCGCGGCGGAACAGCTTTTTCGTTATCGAAGCCGATGAGTACGACACCGCATTTTTTGATAAACGCAGCAAGTTCCTGCACTACCGGCCGCGAACAGTCGTTCTCAACAATTTGGAGTTTGACCACGCAGATATATTTGACGACCTAGGTGCCATAGAAAAGCAATTTAACCATCTGCTGCGCACGGTACCGGGCGTCGGTCCGAACGGCTCCGGCCGGGTCATCGTTAACGGTCTGGAAGAGAGCCTGAGCCGGGTTTTACATGCTGGCTGCTGGAGCGAGCTGCGTAGTTTTGGCGCCAGCGCCAGCGACTTTAGCGCGGTTGGGGAGCCCCACGGGTTCCAGGTCCTTTACCGTGGCGATCAGGTGGGCCAGGTGCAATGGACTCTGGACGGCGTGCATAACCAGCTCAATGCGCTGGCTGCGATCGCCGCTGCCGAGCATGTCGGGGTCGACCCGCAGGCGTCTACGCGTTCGTTGGCCCGTTTCCAGAATGTGCGCCGGAGGATGGAACTCAGGGGTTCAGTTCCCATGCACGGCGCACCGTCGGGAAGCGCCAAGGTCACGGTCTACGATGACTTCGCCCATCATCCTACTGCGATCAGAACCACCGTCGATGGGCTGCGGCGTAGGCTGGGGCCAGACGCCCGGATACTGGCCTTGTTTGAACCGCGGACCAACACCATGAAGCTTGGCGCCATGAAGGCCCGGCTTCCCTGGAGTCTGGAGCAGGTCGATCTCGCTTTTTGTCACGCTGGCGGCCTGGGTTGGGATGCGCGCGCTGCGCTGGCCGACTTGGGGGACAGGGCGTGCGTGGCCGACACCATCGACGATATGGTGCGCCAGGTAATGGCAGCAGTCCAGCCGGGCGATCATATTCTGTGCATGAGCAACGGGGGCTTTGGCGCCGTCCACAGCAGGTTGCTGGCTGCTTTGCAGCCATCGCAGACGAGGCTTGGCGCCGCCTCTTGAGCCGCTTGCGGCCCTCATCGGGCTCAGGCCGTACGGCGAGTGCGGACCGCCTGCGACAGTGATCCAAGCAGGCCCAATGAATCCTCCCAGCCGAGGCACGCATCGGTAATGCTCAGCCCGTATTGCAGCTGGGCCGGGTCGTCCTTTCCCGGGCTGAATACTTGCGCACCAGCCTGCAAATGGCTTTCGATCATCAGGCCGAATACCATGTGCGAACCGCCCGCGACCTGGCCGGCGACATCACGCGCCACGTCCACCTGCTTTTGATGTTGCTTGCTGCTGTTGGCGTGGCTGCAGTCGATCATCAGGCGCGCCGGCAACTTGGCGGCGACAAGCGCTTTGCAGGCGGCGGCTACGCTGGCGCTGTCGTAGTTGGGTGCCTTGCCGCCGCGCAGGATCACATGGCAATGGCTGTTTCCGTGGGTCTGGACTATGGCAACCTGGCCGTTTTTATGTACCGACAGGAAATGATGGCCGCCTGCGGCAGCCTGGATAGCGTCGCTCGCAATCTTGATATTGCCGTCGGTCCCGTTCTTGAATCCGATCGGCGCCGACAAGCCGGAGGCCAGTTCGCGGTGCACTTGGCTTTCAGTGGTACGGGCCCCGATCGCGCCCCAGGAAATCAGGTCGCCCAAGTACTGCGGCGAGATGACGTCCAGAAACTCGGTTCCGGCCGGCAATCCCAGTCGGTTGACATCAATCAGCAGTTGCCTGGCGATACGCAGGCCCTCGTCGATGCGAAAGGACTCGTCCAGGTAGGGGTCGTTGATCAGGCCCTTCCAGCCCACCGTGGTTCGCGGCTTTTCGAAATACACCCGCATCACGATTTCCAGCGTGTCCCGATACTTGATGCGCTGCTCCTTGAGCCGGCGGGCATATTCCAGTGCTGCGCCAGGGTCGTGAATCGAGCAAGGGCCTATCACGACCAGCAGCCGGTCATCCTGGCCGGTCATGATGTTCTGAATGTGCCGGCGTGTGCTTTCGATCAGGGATTCGACGGGGGTGGCGCGAATCGGGAAGAACCGGATCAAGTGTTCGGGCGGTGGCAGCACGGTGATGTTTTTGATGCGCGCGTCGTCGGTGTTACTGGTGCGGTCGGTAGAAGGTTTGGCCGATTTCGGCGACCAGGTTTCGGCTCGTTTGGCGGTGGCTTTGGGGCTCATCGTGAGTCTCCTGTTTCAAAAGGGAAAACGCGGAAATGCATAAAAAAACCGCCGGGGTTGCCGGCGGTTCAGTGAGGGTTAAGTTGCGTCTTTTCGGATACGTCTAACTCTCTCTTGCGCCGCCGGCGTCGGAGATAGAAAAGTAGGAAAAGAAAAATCGCGTGCTACGCATGTCTGGGACTGTAGCATGAAAGGGAGCAATCCATCCGCGTCGGTGCCGTCGCATCAAGCTGTTCCGCCGACGGTAAGCCCGTCAATCCGCAGCGTGGGCTGCCCCACGCCCACCGGTACGCTCTGGCCCTCTTTGCCGCAGGTGCCGACGCCGCTGTCGAGCCGCAAGTCGTTTCCGATCATGCTAACGCGCGTCAGCGCGTCCGGTCCATTGCCAATGATGGTTGCCCCTTTGACGGGATAGAGGATCTTCCCCTTTTCGACCCAGTAGGCTTCGCTGGCCGAAAATACGAACTTCCCCGAGGTGATGTCCACCTGGCCTCCGCCAAAGTTGGTCGCGTACAGTCCTCGCTTGATGCTCGCCACAATTTCCTTCGGGTCACTCTCGCCCGCCAGCATATAGGTATTTGTCATGCGCGGCATTGGCACATGGGCGTAGCTTTCCCGCCGTCCATTGCCCGTCGCTTTGACGCCCATTAGCCGCGCGTTCATCGCGTCCTGGATGTAGGCTTTCAAGATCCCGTCTTCGATCAGAACATTGCGTTGGCTGGCGTTTCCCTCATCGTCGACATTGAGCGATCCGCGCCGGTCAGGAATAGTCCCATCATCGAGCACGGTGACCCCTTTGGCAGCGACGCGCTGGCCGATGCGACCGCTGAACGCGCTTGAGCCCTTTCGGTTGAAGTCGCCCTCCAGGCCGTGGCCGATTGCTTCATGCAGGAGAATTCCGGGCCAGCCCGGACCGAGGACGACGGTCATCTCACCCGCTGGAGCGGGGCGCGACTCTAGGTTGGTCAATGCGGCCTTTACCGCTTCGTCCACATATTGGTTGATCATCGCCTCGTCGAAATAGGCCAGTCCAAAGCGACCGCCGCCACCCGCGCTGCCCATTTCGCGCCGTCCCTTGTACTCGGCGAATACCGTCACGCTCAAGCGCACCAGGGGACGCACATCGGCGGCCAGCGTTCCATCGGCGCGCGCCACCATCACCACGTCGTACTCGCTCGCTAACCCAGCCATGACCTGCGCGACGCGCGGGTCGCGCGCGCGCGCCAGTTGCTCCACCTTGCCCAACAGTTCAACCTTTGCCGTGCTGCCCATCGTCGCGATCGGATCGAGTTCCGGGTACAGCGATCGGGTCGGCGCGATCTTCTTGGTGGCGATCTTTGTGCGGGCGTTGCGCGCCGCCGAAGAGATGGAGCGGACCGTTCGCGCTGCGTCGAGCATCGACGCGTTGGACAGGTCATCCGAGTAGGCAAATGCGGTCTTCTCGCCACTGACGGCGCGCACGCCGACCCCCTGGTCGATGCTGAAGGAGCCGGTTTTTACGATTCCTTCTTCCAGGCTCCAGCCTTCGCTGCGGGTGTACTGGAAATAGAGGTCGGCTTCGTCCACCTTGTGCGCTCTGATTTCGTTCAGCGCAGCCGACAGGTGGGATTCGTCCAAGCCGAAGGGCTCCAGCAGCAGGGACTTGGCAATGGCCAAGCGTTCAATGGTGGCTTCGCGAGAGATCATGGCGCATTCTAAAGTGCCGGCGATGGCCCTGCTGGACGAGCGCCGCCCCTGCGCTGCGCTGCGCTGCCCCGGGGCTGCTCCAGCGCAACAGTTGGGATGCCTTACGCTTGCCGGCGCAGCCACCGCAGCAGTGCGGCGTCGTCATGGCGGTCGAAGCCCGCCGCGCTCGCCGCGGAAAAAGCATCTCGGGTGAGGGCGCCCAGAGGGCCCTTGAAACCGGCCTGCAGGCAGGCGTCGACCGCCAAACGGGTGTCCTTTTCCAGCAGCGCCATATGGGCGCGCGGCGCATCGTCGCCGGCGATGGCGCGACGCATGCGGTCTGAGCCGATCCAACTCTGGCCGCTCGATTGCTCGATCACATCCAGCGTCGATTCCAGTGGCAGTCCCATGTGCTCAGCCATCGCCAGTACTTCGGCCGCTCCCAACAAATTGACGGCGGCTGCCAGATTGTTGACAAGCTTGGTTCGCGCGCCGTCGCCCACGCGCTCGCTGATGCGAAAGACCTTGCTCGACATGGCCTGGATCAGTGCGGCCTGGCGCTCAAACACGCCTTGTTCGCAGGCCACCATCAGACTCATGCTGCCATCGCCAGCCTTGGCGGGACCGCCAGACATCGGGGCATCGATCGCCTCCAGGCCGAATGCCTGCAAACGCTGCGCGATGTTCTGGACATCCTGCGGGGACATCGTCGGGCACAGCATCACGGCCTGGCCCCTCTGCATGGCGCCGGCCGCGCCTTTGGCGCCAAAAAGCACATCGTTGGCCTGGGCCGCACTCACCACGCAGACGACCACGACAACAGACTGTGCCGCAGCGCCTGCCGGATCGGCGAACACGATCGCGCCTGCGTCTTCCAGGGCCCGGCACTTGCTGGCGTCGATGTCGCACACCCTGAGCGGCCAGCCCCGTGCCAGCAGATTGGTGGCTATTGCGCCCCCCATATTGCCGACACCGACAATACCGACTGGCATTAGATCGCTCATGACTGCACCAGCCGTCGCGATCTGGCGATCGACATCAGCATTCCTAGCGCCAGCCCCAGCGTCACCATTGCCGATCCCCCATAGCTGATAAATGGCAGCGGAACGCCGACGACCGGAACGATGCCGCTGACCATGCCCATGTTGACGAATGCATAGGAAAAAAAGATCATCGCCAGAGCGCCCGCCAGCAGCCTTGAAAACACCGTCGAAGCCTCGAGCGCAATGGTCAGCGCGCGCAGCACCAGGAACAGGAAGCCGCCGAGCAGCAGCAGGTTGCCTGCCAGACCGAATTCTTCGGCATAAGCGGCGAATATGAAGTCAGTCGTGCGCTCGGGAATGAACTCCAGATGCGTTTGCGTCCCTTGCATGAAGCCCTTGCCCCAGAAGCCGCCTGATCCGATGGCGATCATTCCCTGGATGATATGAAAGCCCTTGCCCAACGGATCCTGTGTCGGGTCGAGCAGGGTGCAAATGCGCTGTTGCTGGTAATCGCGTAGCACCGACCAACGCACGCCCTGTGCGCACAGGTCCTGCTCGAACACCATCAGCAGCAGCACCCCGGCGATCGCGAGGACGATTGGCGGCAGCACCAGTCGCCAACTCAGGCCGGCGAAAAATATCACCGACAAACCGGCTGCCAGAACCAGCAGCGCGGTGCCGAGGTCAGGCTGTCTGATGATCAGCGCCACCGGCATCGCCAGCAAGACCGCGCCGACCAGAAAGTCGAGTGGCCTTAGTTGACCCTCCCGCTTTTGGAACCACCAGGCGAGCATGAGCGGCATGGCGATCTTCAGGATTTCGCTGGGCTGGATGGTCAGGCCGATGTTGAGCCACCGGGTGGCGCCCTTCTTGGTGATGCCAAACAGCGCCACTGCTACCAACAGGGCAAGGCCGGCCCCATAGAGCGCTGGCGCCAGTGTCATCAGACGCTGCGGCGGTACTTGCGCGACAAGGAACATGATCGTCGCGGCCAGCAGCATGTTGCGACCGTGGTCTTCGAAGCGGGTTCCATGGTCGTGGCCAGAGGAATACATGGTCAGCAGCCCGATCAACCCCAGCATGACAACCACTACCATCAGGGGGGTGTCAAATCCTCTGAAAAAGGGCAGGGTGCGTGCCCACAAAGATGGTTTTTGAAACGCATAGGACATGCGTGATTATCCCCCGCGGGGCGCCGCAGAGAGCAGACGCTTGGCTGTCCGTGGGGTGATGCACAGGGACGCATGAGCGTCAAAAAGATAGCGTGCGTTTGCCTGCGCCGACCGGAAAGCGCGCGGCCTGGCGCGGGGTGAGCGCCAATTGCTGGGACAATCGCGGCCATGTTCCTATTGTTCGAAGAAGCTGGCAAGTTCATGGCGGGTCGGGTCTTGTCGGAGGCCGACGCGTCCGCGCAGGTAGAACTCGACAGCGGCAAACGCGCCAAGGTCAAGGCCGCCAGCATGCTGCTCAAGTTTGACAAGCCCACGCCGGCCCAACTGATCAGCGCCGCGCAGACCGTGAGTGAGGGCATTGAGCTCGAACTGGCCTGGGAGTTTTCGCCGGCGGAGGAGTTCGGATTTGCGGATCTGGCGCGCGAGTATTTCAACGCCCAGGCGACGCTGGAGCAGCAAGCGGCCATGCTCTTCAAGCTGTTCGAGGCGCCGCATTATTTTCGCCGTGCGGGCAAAGGCCGTTTTCGCAAGGCGCCGGCGGAGGTGGTCGCGCAGGCGTTGGCCGCGATCGATAAGAAAAAGCAGCTGCAATTGCAAATCGACCAGTGGGTGACCGAGCTCAGCGGAGGTTCCTGCCCCGGCGCGATACGCGAGCAGCTCTACAAGATCCTGTTCAAGCCGGACAAGAATGCAGCCGAGTACCGGGCGGTGGTGGAGGCTTCGCGCGCGACCCGCCTGGCACCGCTGGAGCTGTTGAAAAACGCCGGCGCCGTTGACTCGCCCTATCAGTTTCATTGGCGCCGTTTTCTATTCGAAAACTTTCCCAAGGGGATCGTATTCCCGGCCCTCGAGGCGCCGCCCATCAAGGAGAGTCTGCCGCTGGCCGCTGTAAGCGCCTTTTCGATCGATGACTCGGCGACCACCGAGATCGACGACGCGCTGAGCGTGACCGGGCTGGGTTCGGGCCAGGTCACGGTCGGTATCCATATCGCGGCGCCCGGCCTGGCCTTGCAACCGGGAAGCGCGATCGATCAGATCGGCCGTGCGCGCCTGTCCACCGTTTACATGCCCGGTTTCAAGATCACCATGCTGCCAGACGCCGTGGTGCAAAGCTACACGCTGCAAGAGGGGCGCGCCTGCCCGGCGGTGTCGCTGTATGTCACGATTGACGAGTCCAGCTTGGAGATCCGCGGTAGCGAAACCAGGCTTGAATGCGTGCCGATTGCAGCCAACCTGCGCCATGATCAGCTCGACGCGGTCGTCACCGAGCAATGGCTCCAGGAACCGGATTTCGAGCATGTGCAGGGGCCTGGTCTGCCGGCCGAGCAGCGTATCGCGCTGTCGTTTCTGTACCGTATGGCCCGCAGCCTCAAGTCCGGACGCGAGCAGGTGCGCGGCAAGCCGGAGAGCTTCAACCGGCCAGACTATCACTTTCGCCTGCTTAGCGATGGGGGCGCCGAGCCCAGCGGATCCGAACAGATACACATCAGTGTTCGCCAGCGTGGCGCGCCGCTGGACATGATCGTTGCCGAGGCAATGATTCTGGCCAACAGCCGTTGGGGGAACTGGATGGCTGAACTGGGTGTTCCGGCGATCTACCGCAGCCAGGCCAGCCTGGCTCCGGGGGTCAAGGTACGGATGGGAACGCGGGCGTTGCCGCATGCGGGTATTGGCGTGGCCAGCTATGCCTGGAGCACATCGCCGTTGCGCCGCTACACCGATCTGGTCAACCAGTGGCAGATCATCGCCTGCGTGCGCCATGGCAAGACAGCGGCGCTGGCCGCGCCGTTCAAAGCCAAGGACACCGAACTTTTCTCGATCATTTCCAGTTTTGACACCGCTTATGGCGCATACAACGCCTACCAGGGTGCCATGGAACGTTTCTGGACGCTGCGCTATTTGGAGCAAAACGGCATCACCGAGTTGGTGGCCAGCGTGTTCAAGGAAAACATGGTCAGGGCCGACGACCTGCCGCTGGTACTGCCGGTGCTCGGCGGGCGTGACTTGCCCCGCGGTGCGAAGGTGCGGGTGAAACTGGGCGCCATCGATCCGATCACGCTCGACGTGGTGGGCACGGTGGTCGAGCGGATCGACGCCATTCCCGATTCGACATTGGGTTGCGCTGGCGGCACCGTTGCCGAAGAGGACGAAAGCGCCGACGAGGACGATCAGGTTAGTGGCCCCATTGCCATTGCCGTGGACATGGCGCCAGGCTTGGCGCCTTCGGACGACAATCCGACTCCGTGAATCTGCGCTCTTTCAGCACCCTGCAGCTTGCGCTCGGCGCGTCGATCGCTGTGCATGCCAGCTTGTTGAGTCTGAAGATCGTGGACCCCGACGATTTCGAGCGGATTTTCGAAGACGCTGCGCTTGACGTGGTGCTGGTCAACGCACGGACCAACGACCGGCCTGACAAGGCTACTGCGATCGCGCAGGCGTCCATGGCCGGCGGCGGTGACGGAGAACAGGGCCGCTCCAGCACGCCCTTGCCGCCTTCGTCGCGTGTCGAACTCGGCGACAAACTGGAGGAGCAGGCGCGCAGCAGCGTACAGAACCTGCAGGCGCAACAATTGCTGTTGCTGGCGCATGTGCGTACCCAACTGGCGGCGCTTCCCGCGGTGGATTCTGGCATCTCGGCCTTGAGCCCTGATCGTATCGAGCGCGACGAGCAGCGGCGCAATTTGAGCCAGCAGCTTGCTGAAATCGAGCGCCGTATCCAGCGGGAAAATGCCCGTCCGAAAAAGCGGTACCTGAGTCCGGCGACCCGCGAGGAGGTCTATGCGGTGTACTACGACGGCCTGCGCCGCGCTATCGAAATCAAAGGTACCGGCAACTTTCCGCAGCTCGGCGGTAAGAAGCTGTACGGCGAGCTGACCATGGCGGTGACGGTAAGTGCTGCGGGCCGGGTGCTGGCCACGGAAGTCGTCGCCGGCTCGGGCGATCCGGTGCTCGACCGACGTGCAGAAGGCATCGCGCGAGCGGCCGGACCCTTTGCTCCTTTCAACGACGCGATGCGGCGCCAGGCCGATCAGATCGTGATGGTGTCGCGTTTCAAGTTCACGCGCGACGATAGGCTTGAAGCCCACTCGGGTCCACGCTAGCATGAAGCCGCTGCTGCGCTGGTTCGGCCTGATCTTCCTCGCCCTGTTGGCCTTGCAGCTTTTTTTTGTCGTCCGCATTGCGCTGATGGCGGTCGTCGATCCGCAGTCGACGGCTTTCGAGAGGTCCGAGGCATGGCGCATAGCGCATGCAAAAACTGGTGCGTTGCCCTGGCGCCAGCAATGGGTCGATTACGACCATATTGCGGATTCCCTTAAGCGTGCGGTGATCGCTTCCGAAGACGACGGCTTTACAAGCCATGAAGGCATCGATTGGGATGCGGTGGAAAAAGCCTGGCAAAAGAACGCGCGTGCCGAAGAACAGTCATCCCGTCGCACCTCGGCCGATGCCAGGGCCCGCTCGCCGAAGGTGGTTGGCGGCTCCACCATTACCCAGCAACTCGCCAAAAACCTGTTTTTGTCGGGCGAGCGCAATCTGTTTCGAAAGGCGCAGGAACTGGTGCTGGCACTGCTACTCGAGGCGCTGCTCGACAAGGAGCGCATCCTGGAGATCTACCTCAACAGCGTCGAGTGGGGCGAGGGGGTTTTTGGCGCACAGGCGGCCGCGCAGCACTATTTCCGAAAACCGGCTGCCCGTTTGAGCCCCTATGAAGCGGCTAGATTGGCGGTGATGCTGCCGCGTCCGAAGTATTTCGAAAAGCTACCCAACTCGGCCTACCTGGCGGCCCGCTCCGCAAGCATCATGGCGCGCATGGCCGACGCGCAGCTTCCATGATGGCGCTGGATTATTCGGCTTTTTCTGAGCTGCGGCCATGCGTATTCTTGGCATAGACCCCGGCCTTCGAACGACCGGGTTCGGCGTCGTTGACGTCGACGGAGCCGAGCTGCGCTATGTGGCTAGCGGGACTGTTAGCACGCTGCAACTGGGCAAGGCGGAGTTGCCGGCGCGCTTGAAACTGCTGTTTGACGGAGTGCGCGAAGTGGCGCAGCGCTACCAGGCAGACGCAGCTTCGGTAGAGATCGTATTTGTCAACGTCAACCCGCAGTCGACGCTGCTGCTGGGACAGGCGCGCGGCGCCTGCATTACCGCGTTGGTGTCGCTCGATATGGCGGTGGCCGAGTACACGGCGCTGCAGATGAAACAGGCGGTGGTAGGCTACGGAAAGGCGCAGAAAAGTCAGGTGCAGGAGATGGTCCGGCGCCTGCTCAAGTTGCCCGGGTTACCCGGACCCGACGCGGCAGACGCACTGGGTCTGGCTATCACGCATGCGCACGCCGGCCGCTCGATGCAGCTTCGCGCGCTGGCGGTGGCGAAGGCGCCGGTGGCGCGAATGGCGCGCACCCCGATGGGCTGATTCCCGTCGAATCAGGCGATTCTCTCCATGATCAGCACCGCAAAGAAGCCAAAGGCTGCGATGAGGGTCCATTTAAGAATCTTCAGCCCGTAGCGCTTGAAGCGGGGCTGGCCGGTTGCAATGAAGAAAGAAAAGGACACCACCGCAGCCAGCAGCAGCAGCAGGATCAGCCACCGAAACAGCAACATCGTTGGGTCGACTCGGGTTGGCCTCTACCAGGCGTTGGCCAGACTGGAGAAGCCCGCCGGCGCGGTTTTCTCGTCGTCAAAGCTGGCTATTTCCCACGACTGCGGCCGTGCCAACAACGCGCGCGCGAGGCGGTTATTGAGTTCATGGCCGGAGCGAAAGGCACTGTAGGCGGCGAGCAGGGGCTTTCCCAGCATGTACATATCACCGATCGCGTCGAGTATCTTGTGCTTGACGAACTCGTCGTCGTAGCGCAGCCCCCCCGCGTTCAGGATCTTGTAGTCGTCCATCACGATCGCGTTGTCCAGCCCGCCGCCCAGGGCCAGCCCGTTGACACGCATAGCCTCAACGTCTTTTGTGAAACCAAATGTGCGCGCGCGGGCGATGTCGCGCGCGTAGGAGCCGCTGCCCATATCGAATTCCAGCTTCTGTCCCGTCGAGTCGACCGCCGGATGGTTGAATACGATCTCGAAACTGAGCTTATAGCCGTGGTGCGGATCCAGCCGCGCCCAGCGGGCCGCTGCGCCGTCACCATCGCGCACTTCCACGCCCTGCAGCACGCGGATGAAGCGGCGCGGCGCGTTTTGCCATTCGAGGCCGGCGCTTTGCAGCAGGAAGACGAAAGACGACGCCGAGCCGTCCAGGATCGGCACTTCCTCGGCCGTGATGTCCACATACAGGTTATCGATACCCAATCCTGAACATGCTGACATCAGGTGCTCGACCGTTGCGACCCGGGCCCCGCCGCTGGCGGCAGTTGTCGCCATCCGGGTGTCGGAAACGGACGCCGCGCTCATGGCGATCTCCACCGGAACCGGCAGATCGACGCGCCTGAAAACAATGCCGGTCCCGGCGGCTGCTGGGCGCAGCGTGAGTTCGACCCGCTGGCCGCTGTGCAAGCCAACGCCCACCGCACGGGTGAGGGACTTGATGGTTCTTTGGCGCAGCACCCATCGATTGTAAAAGAGCGCCCTGCCACCGCCTTGCCATGGCAGGCGCCAAGGTGGCGCCGACTCCGTTCGCGGTGCGGGTGCGGCCCGGCTTCAATCGGCCTGCTTGCGCAGGAAAGCCGGAATGTCGTAGTCGTCCATCCCGCCGCTGGACAAGGCGTCTACCTTGGCGGCGGCCTGGTTTCGGCCGCGCCATACCGCCGGAGTTCCCATCGCTCCATAGTCGGGCTGTGTGCTGCCGATCGTGGCGGCGCTGCCGTTCGCGGTCGTGTGCCCCTGCGACTGGTTGTTCATTGAAGGCACGTGAAAGGGTACGTTGTCGGTGCCGGTGCGCAGCACCTGCAGCGGTGGTGCGTTGCGGCGCTGACCCTGGCGGCTCAGCCCGGTGGCTACTACCGTGACGCGTATGTTCTCGCCCAGGCTGTCGTCATAAGCGGTTCCATAGATGACCAGCGCATCGGGCGACGCAAAGGCGCGGATGGTGTTCATCGCCAGCTTGGACTCGGTGAGCTTGAGCGAACCCTTGCTCGCGGTGATCAGTACCAGCACGCCCTTCGCGCCCGACAGGTCGACGCCTTCGAGCAACGGGCAGGCGACCGCCTGCTCCGCCGCTATGCGGGCACGGTCGGGTCCGCCGGCTGTGGCGGTTCCCATCATCGCCTTGCCCGGTTCACCCATCACGGTGCGCACATCCTCAAAGTCGACATTCATATGCGCGGGAACGTTGATGATCTCGGCAATGCCGCCGACCGCGTTTTTCAGCACATCGTTGGCATGTGCGAAGGCTTGGTCCTGCGTGATGTCGTCGCCGAGCACTTCTTCGAGCTTCTCGTTGAGCACCACGATCAGCGAGTCGACATTGAGTTCGAGTTCGGCAAGACCGGTGTCGGCAATGTTCATGCGACGACCGCCCTCGAAGTCGAAGGGTTTGGTCACCACGCCGACGGTCAGGATGCCCATCTCGCGAGCGACGCGGGCGATCACCGGCGCGGCGCCGGTTCCGGTTCCCCCACCCATTCCCGCGGTGATGAACAGCATGTGCGCGCCGTCGATCGCGTCGCGTATTTCCTGCACGGCCTGCTCGGCAGCATCGCGGCCCTTGTCGGGCTTGCTTCCCGCGCCCAGACCGGTATGGCCGAGCTGGATGGTTTTGTGCGCCGCGCTGCGGCTCAGCGCCTGTGCGTCGGTATTGGCGCAAATGAATTCGACGCCCCCCACCGCGCACTGGATCATGTGCTCGACGGCGTTGCCGCCCCCCCCGCCCACGCCGATCACCTTGATTTGCGTTCCCAGGTTGAAGGCTTCTTCTTCAATCATTTCAATGCTCATTTTTTTCTCCTGATTTGCAGTTGCCAAGTAATTTTTGATTCTGGAGTCGCCAGCCCTCAGGGCGGCGGACCCGCGCAGGCCCAGTGCGTGTGCGGACTGCCGCGCGCCAGCCAGATCTTGGGCGCCGGGCCATGCGTGCGTGCGGAGCACGGTTCCTGGATTCGGATCATCAGAAGCTCCCTACGAACCAGTCCCTGACCTGGCCAAAAGCTGTTTTAATCGATCCGCTTTTTTGCGCCACCTTGAAGCCGCGCAGCCGGGCTAGCCGCGCCTCTTCCAGCAGGCCCATCACCGTTGCCGCGCGCGCCTGCGCTACCATGTCCGACAGGGCGTTGGAGTACTTTGGAATGCCGCGGCGGACCGGTTTGAGGAAGATGTCCTCACCGAGCTCGACCATCCCCGGCATCACGCAACTGCCTCCGGTCAGCACAATGCCGCTGGACAAAACTTCTTCAAAACCCGATTCGCGTATCACCTGGTGCACCAGCGCGAATATCTCCTCCACCCGCGGCTCGATCACGCCCGCCAGTGCCTGGCGGCTGAGCATGCGGGGTCCCCGGTCACCCAGCCCCGGCACCTCGACCTGCGTCTCGGCGTCGGTTAGCAGTTGTTTGGCGAAACCGCTCTCGACCTTGATGTCCTCGGCGTCTTTGGTCGGTGTGCGCAAGGCCATCGCGATGTCGCTGGTGATCAGGTCGCCCGCGATCGGTATCACCGAGGTATGGCGTATCGCGCCGTTGGTGAAGATCGCGACGTCGGTGGTGCCGGCTCCGATGTCGACCAGGGCGACGCCGAGTTCGCGTTCATCGTCGGTCAATACCGATAGGCTTGAGGCCAGACCATTGAGCATCAGCTGCTCGACTTCGAGGCCGCAGCGACGAACGCACTTGATAATGTTTTCCGCCGCGCTCTGCGCCCCGGTGACGATGTGCACCTTGGCCTCGAGCCGGATTCCGCTCATGCCGATCGGTTCCCTGACATCCTGCGCGTCGATGATGAATTCCTGCGGCTCGACCAGCAGCAGGCGCTGATCGGTGCTGATGTTGATCGCTTTTGCGGTTTCAACGACACGCGCGACGTCGGCCTGCGTGACCTCGCGGTCCTTGATGGCAACCATTCCGCTTGAATTTATGCCGCGGATGTGACTGCCGGTGATGCCGGTGTACACCCGCGTGATCTTGCAGTCGGCCATCAGTTCGGCCTCCTTAAGTGCAAGCTGGATGCTTTGCACGGTCGCGTCGATGTTGACAACGACGCCGCGCTTGAGACCGGTGCTTGGCGCGATGCCAAGCCCGGCGAGTTTGAGCTCCCCGCCAGCGAGCACTTCGGCGACCACCACCATGACCTTGGCGGTCCCAATGTCCAGGCCTACGACCAGGTCTTTGTATTCTTTTGCCATATGTTCACCTGTGGTTCGGTTGCGCTAATTTTTTTGTCCGGCCGCAGCCAGGGTGCTGACACCGCGCAGACGCAGCGCGTAGCCATCCGGATGGCGCAGGTCAGCCGCATCCACCGCATCGGGCCTGCGCTTGTAGCGTGAGGTCACCTGCGTGAGCGTCCTGAGAAAGCGCGCCGTGCGCTCCACCACGTCTGCGTCGCTGCCGCGCCCGAGTTCGACCGCGGCGCCGTTGTCGAGCCGCGCGATCCAGCTTCCGCGTCCGGTCAGTTCGAGTTGCTCAAGCTGCAGGTCCAGCAATTCGAACTGTGGCGCCAGCAGCCCCGCCATCGCCAGCACCTGCGGTTCCTGGCCGGCCGGGCCGCTCAATCGGGGCAGTGCTTCGTTCTCCACCTCGCCCACGTTGGCTTCGAAAACCTCACCGAAATTGTTCAGCATCTTCGAATCGCCCTCCGCGCCCCAGAAGGCCACCGCCCGGTGCTCTTGCAGGACTACCTTGATGCGGTTCGGGAACTCGCGCCGGACGACCGCCTGGCGCACCCAAGGAACGGCTTCGAAAGCCTGTTTGGCGCGCGCCAGATCGATCGTCAACGTGCTGCCCGAGAGTTTTGGCAGAACGTTGGCGCGCAACGTGACGGCGTTGTTGTGCGTGACGTCGCCGGTCACGGCGACCGCGCCGATCGCAAATACAGGGTGGTTGGCGGCGCCCGACAGCAGCGCCGCGAGCAGCGCGACGACGAAGGCGGTCAGCAGCGCGGCGGCACAGATATTCATCAGCCGAATGTCAAACGGGGTCGGCACGGTTTCGCTCATGGCCCTGCTCCTCCCGTAGCCAGGTCTGGTCGCCGCGGGTTGTCCAGCGTCGCGAGCGATAGCAGCCGCAGGCACAGGGCCTCGTAGCTGATGCCGGCGGCGCGGGCTGACATGGGTACCAGCGAGTGGCTGGTCATTCCGGGTGAGGTGTTTATTTCCAGTAGGTAGGGCTGGCGGGTTCGCGCGTCGACCATCACGTCGACCCTGCCCCAGCCGCGGCAATCGAGCACGCGGTAGGCCTTGAGGACGATCGCCTTGATCATGTCCTCTTCGTGCGCCGGGAGTCCGCTGGGAACCAGGTAACGCGTGTCGTTGGTGAAATACTTGTTCTGATAGTCGTAGTTACCTTGCGGTGCCACGATGCGTACCAATGGCAGTGCTTGGGCGTCATCACCGGCGCCGATGACCGGGCAGGTCAGTTCGTCGCCGTCGATGCACTGTTCGCACAGCACGTCGGGGTCGCGTTGGGCCGCCTGCACCACCGCATCCAACATTTCCCGATGCGAGGCGACCTTGACAACGCCGATGGACGAGCCCTCGCGCGTGGGCTTGACGATCAGTGGCAGGCCGAGCGCCTGTGGTACGGCGTCGAGCTCCTGCTGGCTGAAGCGGCCCTGGCGCAGCAACTGGTACTTCGGCGTTGGCAGGCCCTCGGTCAGCCAGACCCGTTTGGTCATCACCTTGTCGATCGCGATGGCCGACGCCATGACACCCGAGCCGGTGTAGGGTATGCCCAGCAGTTCCAATGCGCCCTGCACCGTTCCGTCTTCGCCAAAGCGGCCATGCAAGGCGATGAAGCAGCGTGCAAATCCTTCCCGGCGTAGTTCGCCTAGATCGCGCTGCGACGGGTCGAAGGCGTGGGCGTCTATGCCGCTGGCCTGCAGCGCCTGCAGCACGCCCTGGCCCGACATCTGTGAAATCGCGCGTTCGGCAGAAGCGCCCCCCATGAGAACGGCCACCTTGCCGAAATCCTTTATGTCGTGCATGCGCTTGCCCCCTGACCACACAGTTCAAGCGTTCGCGCGGGCACGGCGCTGATCGAACCGGCGCCCATACAAAGCAGCACATCGCCGCTTTGCGCGTTGTCGCAAATCGCCTGCGCCAAGTCGCGCACATCGGCGATGAAGACGGGTTCGATCTGCGCAGACACGCGCAGCGCGCGCGCCAAAGAGCGGCCGTCCGCGGCGACGATCGGTGCCTCACCGGCCGGATAGACCTCGCACAGCAGCACCAGGTCTGCCTGCGCGATGACGCGCACGAAGTCGTCGAAACAGTCGCGCGTGCGGGTGTAGCGGTGGGGCTGGAACGCCAGTACCAGACGACGACCGGGAAACGCCCCCCGCGCTGCCGCCAGGGTGGCGGCCATCTCAACCGGATGGTGGCCATAGTCGTCGACCAGCGTGAACTCGCCGCCGTCGCGCGCCTTGACCTCTCCGTAGTGTTGGAAGCGACGCCCGACACCCTTGAAATCGGCCAAAGCGCGGACCAGCGCGTCGTCTGGAATATTGAGCTCGACCGCAACGGCGATCGCCGCCAGCGCATTGAGTACATTGTGGCGCCCGGCAAGATTCAGCAGCACCTCAAGGTCGGGCAGCGTGACGCCGTTGCGCCGCTGAACCCTAAAGCGCATCTGGCCGGCGGCAGCGCTGACGGCGATCGCGCGCACCTGCGCTCCTTCTTCAAAGCCATAGGTGGTGATCGGGCAGTTGACCTGCCCCATGATGCTGCGCACCGACGCGTCGTCACTGCACAAGATAGCGGTACCGTAAAACGGCATACGGTGCAGGAAGTCGACAAAGGCCGACTTCAAGCGTTCGAAGTCGTGGCCGTATGTTTCCATGTGGTCAGCGTCGATGTTGGTGACGACGGCCATGACCGGCAGCAGATTGAGAAAGGAGGCGTCGGACTCGTCGGCCTCGACGACGATGTAGTCACCGCTTCCGAGTCGCGCATTGGCACCGGCGCTGTTGAGCCGTCCACCGATGACAAAGGTCGGGTCGAGCCCTGCCTGCGCCAGCACGCTGGCGACGAGGCTGGTCGTGGTGGTCTTGCCGTGCGTTCCGGCGATTGCGATTCCTTGCTTCAGGCGCATCAGTTCGGCGAGCATCAGCGCCCTTGGAACCACCGGTATGCGCATGCGCCGGGCCTCGACGACTTCGGCATTGCCGGGCTGCACTGCGGTTGAGGTGACGACCGCGTCTGCACCGGCTACCTGCGCTGCGTCATGGCCTACAAATACCGTGATGCCTAGGCTGCCGAGCCGGTTCAGCGTTGGGCTGTCAGACTGGTCCGAACCCGAAATAGCGTAGCCCAGGTTCAGCAGTACTTCGGCAATTCCCGACATGCCGGAGCCGCCGATACCGACGAAGTGGATGTGCTTGATCGCGTGCTTCACGTCGTCAGCTCCTCGCAGGCCGCCACCAACTCTGCGGTGGCGCTGGTCTTGGCCAGTCCTCGGGCCCGCGTTGCGCAGGCCAGCAATGCAGCACGGTGGGCGGATTGCAGCCATTGCGCCAGCCGCTCGGGCTGGAGTTCGGATTGCGGCATCAGCCAGGCGGCACCTTGGTCGGCGAGAAATCGCGCATTGCGTGTCTGATGGTCGTCGACCGCGGCGGGAAATGGCACCAGCAGCGCCGCGGCCCCGATCGCCGCCAGTTCGGTCACCGTGCTGGCACCGGCGCGACAGATCACCAGGTCGGCGTTGGCGATGGCGCTTGCCGTGTCGTCGATGAAAGGGGTTGTTTCGGCCTGTACGCCCGCCGCCGCATAGCCGGCGCGTAGCGCGTCTATCTGCGCAGCTCCGCTTTGGTGCAGCACCTGCGGCCGCTGCGCCGGGTCCATCAATGCCAGCGCCTGCGGAACGATCTGGTTGAGCGCCCGCGCGCCCAAGCTTCCGCCCAGCACCAGCAGGCGCAAGGGGCCGCTTCTCCCGGCGAAGCGCTGCTCGGGATCCGGCTGGCCGATAAAGGCTGCGCGTAAGGGGTTGCCGACCCAGCGGGCCTTGGCGATCACGTCAGGAAAGGCGGTGAATACCCGGTCTGCAACGCCGGCCAGCAGCCGGTTGGCGCTGCCGGCGATGGCATTTTGTTCGTGCAACACCAGTGGCTTGCCGAGCAGCACGCCCATCATGCCGCCTGGAAAACTGATGTAGCCGCCGAGCCCCACCACGACATCGGGTTGCATCCTGCGGATCAACTGCAGGCTTTGCCAGAAGGCGCGTAGCAGTCGCAGTGGCAGTAATGCCAGCGTCAGCAAGTCCTTTCCACGGACGCCGGAGAAGTCGAGCGCCTCGAAAGAAAATCCCTGCCCGGGAACGAGTTGGCTTTCCATGCTCGGTTTTCCGGCGCTGCCCCGGCCACCCAGCCAGCACACGGTCCAGCCGCGATCGCGCAGCGCCAGCGCCAGCGCCAGACCGGGGAAAATATGGCCTCCGGTGCCACCCGCCATCACCAGCGCGCAGCGTTGTCCGACCGGGTTCACGAGCGGCCCCCCTGCATCAGCTGACGGCTTTCGATGTCGATGCGCAGCACGACGGCGATGGCGATCATGTTCACCAAAATGGCCGAGCCGCCGAAGCTCATCAAGGGCAGCGTCAGGCCTTTGGTCGGCAGCGCGCCAAGATTCACGCCCATGTTGATGAAGGCCTGAAATCCCATCCACACCCCCACGCCCTGCGCGACCAGGCCGGCGAATACCCGGTCCAGCGCGATCGCCTGCCGACCGATGTGGATCATTCGCCTTGTCAGCCACAGGAACAAGCAGATCACCGATAGCACGCCGACGAGGCCAAACTCCTCGCCGATCACCGCCAACAGAAAGTCGGTATGCGCCTCTGGAAGCCAGTGCAACTTCTCGACGCTGCCGCCCAGGCCAACGCCGAAAATTTCGCCACGCCCTATGGCGATCAGCGCGTGGGATAGCTGGTAGCCCTTGCCCAGGGCATGTTTTTCGCTCCATGGATCCAGGTAGGCGAAGATGCGCTCGCGCCTCCAATCCGAGAGAGCGATCATCAGGGCGAAAGCGACCAGAAGGATTGCGGCGATCAGGAAGAACATGCGCGCGTTGACGCCCCCGAGGAACAAGATTCCCATTGCGATCACCGCGATCACCATGAATGCGCCCATATCGGGTTCGGCCAACAGCAGCAGGCCGACGACGGCGACCGCGATCCCCATCGGCATGACAGCGCGGAAAAAATTTTCTTTCACCTCCATCTTGCGGACCATGTAGTCGCTGGCGTACAGCAGGACGGCGAATTTCGCCAGTTCCGAGGGCTGAAAGGTCATCGGTCCGATGACCAGCCATCGCCGCGCGCCGTTGACGCCTTTGCCGACCTGCGGTATGAGCACGGCGATCAGCAGCGCCAACGAAACGACAAACAGCCAGGGCGCGATCTGCTCCCATTTGGCAATCGGTATCTGCAGCGCGACCAGTGCGGCGACAAACGAAATCGCAAGCCACATCATGTGGCGCAGCAGGAAGTGGGTATGGGTGTAACGGGTGAATTTTGGATTTTCGGGCATCGCAATCGAAGCCGAGTAAACCATCACCAGACCCCATGCCAGCAGCGCCACAGTCACCCATACCAGCACCTGGTCGAAGCTGGCCATGCGCATCGGTGCGGCGTCGACCGCGCCGGTCCGACTCAGGCCCAGGCGCACCGGCAGGCGCTCTGGCGGCGAAGTGCGCGCCAGCCATCCGCCGATACGTGCCAAGACCGCGCTCATGCGCTGACCCCGGAAAGGCTTTGCTGCGTGTCGGCCAGCGCTGCGACCGCCTCGCAAAAAACCTGTGCGCGGTGCACATAGCTGTCGAACATGTCGAAGCTGGCACACGCTGGCGACAGCACCACCGCGTCGCCGGGACGGGCCAGGTCGTGCGCCTTTGCCACTGCCTCGTGCATGCTGGCGGCGTCGACGATTTCGACGCCGCTGGATTGCAGCGCCGCGCCTATCGTCGGTGCATCGCGCCCGATCAGCACCACCGCGCGTGCAAATTGCGCTACTGGGACCGCCAGCGGCGAGAAGTCCTGCCCCTTGCCCTCGCCGCCGACGATCAGTACCAGCGTGCGCTCGGCGCCAAGCCCGGTCAGAGCGGCAACCGTGGCGCCTACATTGGTTCCCTTGCTGTCGTCGAAATATTCAACTTCCCGGATCACGGCCACAGGCGCGACCCGGTGCGGCTCTCCGCGGTATTCGCGCAGCCCGAACAGCACTGGCGCGAGTGCGCAACCAGCGGCTTCGGCCAGCGCCAGCGCGGCCAGCGCGTTGACGGCGTTGTGACGGCCCCTGATGCGCAACGCGTCGGCCGGAATCAGTCGCTGTATGTGCAAGGCCTCGGCCTCTTGGCCCTTGCGCAGCTTGTGGGTCGGGTCGAGTTCGAGCGCACGAACCAGCCACGCCATGCCGTTGACCTGCTCGATGCCGAAGTCCCCTGCGCTCTGCGGCATTTGGGCACCAAAAGTCAGGTAGCGGCGCGCAGCGCGCCCCCGCACCGGTGCCGGCAGCATCGCCATCACGGTCTCATCGTCGCGGTTGAGCAGCATCAGGCCTTGCTGCCCAAACACCTTTGCCTTAGCTAGCGCGTAGTCGTCCATAGTGAGGTGCCAGTCCAGATGGTCCTGGCTGATGTTGAGTAGGCAGCCCGCGATCGGCTCGAAGGCGCCTGGCGCGCCATCGGACTTTGCGCAGTCGGCCAGTTGGAAGCTCGACAGCTCGACGACCCAGACTTCAGGCAGCGTGTCGCCGTCGAGGCAGCGCGCCAGACTGTCGAGCAGTGTCGGACCGATGTTGCCAGCGGCTATCGCGGTCTTGCCGGCGCGCTGAACCAGTTGGGCCGTGAGCGCGGTGACCGTGGTCTTGCCGTTGGTTCCGGTGACCGCGAGCAGCTTGGGCTGGTAGGCGTGCGCCGTACGCAGGTCGGCCAGCGCCTGGGCGAACAGGTCAAGTTCGGCCCGAACCGGCGTTGCACGGGCGCGCGCAGCGGCGGCGATGTCCTGTACCTGTTCGGGCGAAAGTCCGGGGCTTTTGAGCAGCAGCGTGGGCGCGGCGCGCTCCAGTAGCGCCGCGTCAAGGGCCGCGCAGACAAAGCCCACACCGGGCAGTTGCTGGCGAAGGGTGGCGAGCTCGGGTGGCGCCTGACGGGTGTCGGCGACCGTGACCTGGGCTCCCTGGCGAACGCACCATCGCGCCATGGCCAGACCGGAGGCGCCCAGCCCCAGGATCAGGATAGATTGGTTGTGCAGGGGCCCCATGGTGTGCTCTCTTAGCGCAACTTCAGGGTGGACAGTCCGACCAGGCATAGCAGCATGGTGATGATCCAAAAGCGCACCACCACCTGCGACTCCTTCCAGCCGCTTTTCTCGAAGTGGTGGTGCAGAGGCGCCATGCGAAGCAGTCGGCGACCCTGGCCAAACTTTTTTCGGGTGTATTTGAAATAACCCACCTGCAGCATCACAGATACCGCCTCGGCGACAAATACCCCACCCATGATGAACAGGACGATTTCCTGGCGAACGATCACGGCGATGGTCCCCAGCGCGGCGCCCAGCGCAAGCGCCCCGACGTCGCCCATGAACACCTGCGCCGGATGGGCGTTGAACCACAGGAAGGCCAAGCCTGCCCCCGCCATGGCGGCGCAAAAAATCAGCAGTTCGCCCGAACCCGGTATGTGCGGGAAAATCAGATACTTGGAATAGACAGCGCTTCCGGTGACGTAGGCGAATACGCCCAGTGCGGAACCGACCATCACCACCGGCATGATCGCCAGACCATCCAGACCGTCGGTGAAGTTGACCGCGTTGCTCGACCCGACGATGACCAGATAGCTCAGGACAACGAAGCCCAGTACGCCCAGCGGATAACTGACCTCCTTGAAGAAGGGCAGCAGCAAGCCGGCCTTGGGCGGC
>Ga0214919_10001502_pt1 | contig 38025 bp, 33 predicted proteins | sample LL1503_MetaG_FD_177994 | JGI IMG/M metagenome (GOLD analysis project Ga0214919, IMG submission 177994) | Freshwater microbial communities from Lake Lanier, Atlanta, Georgia, United States - LL-1503 | ecosystem: Environmental > Aquatic > Freshwater > Lake | place: USA: Georgia | collected...
TTCGCTGGTAGCCCCCCGCACGCCCCCCTCCTCGGCTTCCTCCTCTTCCTCTACCGCTTCCTCCTCTTCCTCTACCGCTTCCTCCTCTTCCTCTTCCTCTACCGCTTCCTCCTCTTCCTCTTCCTCCTCTTCCTCTTCCTCCTCAGCTTCCTCTTCGGGTTCTTCCTCGACAACGAGCTTGATATTGTCATCCTTTTTCTCAATCTCAATCTTGACATGCACGGGCACTGGAGGTCCAACTTCGAGATTATCGTCCACATCGATAATCTTAACACAGCGCTTCTTCTTCGGCTCAACAATCTCGATATCATCGTCGTCATCCTCATCACTGTCCTCCTGTCGGAACAACCTCGCGTTATTACTGATGAGTTTTACCAAACGCCTCAGCTCCTTGACTCGGCGCTTCAACTTCTTGTTTTCCTTCAGTAGCTCGCGCACAACAGGCAGCTTCTGGATGTAGTGGAAATTCTCGACGGCAATCTGGGTAGTAGTCATTGTGTTATAGAAACTGTAGCTTTAATTTGAGATTATTTATAGCCGGCGGTTCACAATCAATTTTTCTCCAATTTTTCGGAAAGAGGTCCGAAACGTCGTATGTCATCCTAACACCAAACCACACACTCGGATAAAACACTGGACAATCATTCAAATAAGCGCCCCACCAACTAAATGTGCTATTTGCAATGATATTTATATCACAACAACTCATCATCAAGAGCTGTTTCCAGTCCGGTATGTCAAAACTCACATATTCTACATGCATTTTTGTGTTGAGTCTACCAACGATTTGTTTTACAGCAATTTCATCTTCCTTTTCACAAAATACCAATATTGTGTAGTCTTCACCTTTAATCTGTGAAAGTGCATTATTATAATAATCAAATGATAATATCGGGTGGTATTCTGGCTTGCCTTTATAATCGCCCATGCGAAAATGCATACTAATTAATTTACCATTGAAATTGCTCATTAATTCAGACTTCACAGTTTCTTTATGTCCGCGTATCCCGCACAAATCACAGATGGCATCTCTGTTATTTTGAAAATACTTATAACTCTGGAAATAACCGCCAGTTAATCGAATATTATCAGAAATGGGAAGTTGCGTATATCTGAATGATGGCGCATAGAAGCAATTCGTCGGCAATTGTTCCGGATTAGTTACAGTATTACACTTTATGTTCTCGAGAAGATTGTCCCAATAAGTATTACGAGAACCTAACGAGGTAGAATACAAAAAAACAAACGGTATATTGTTGGAAATTGAATATGAAATTGCCGTAAATATTTGGAACAGCTGATTCCCTAGACCTCCCATTAAATCACAGGATATCATCCTTTATAATATTATATGTGTTATATTATTTGAAATTTCAACTAATATACTGTTACGCCATACCGAACTTATCTCGCATGATACTATTCTTGCTCGGTCCAGGCTGTTTTTCGCTCTGTCTCTTCACTTTATACATGCTAGTGGCATTACTCTGTGACGCATTATTCGAATCACCATATATACCTAGAATGAAGTTATCATTGTCTTCGAATAGTTCCGGTAGCACTCGCGTCATAGGTTTATCAATCACTAAAAGTAGGTGCTCGGTCTTCAACAATTTACGATACTCCTGTATCGATAGATTCCCGAAGAATTTATCCAAAAGGTAGTGTGGGTCTGGAGCAGGCTTGATGTTCTTCTTAAAGTCATATACCTTACTATAAATCTGATTCAATAAATGATATCGCTCGAATTTTGTGGAATCGTCTAAATTCTCCTTCATCAGATGTGCAACGGCGCACTCTGGACGACAGAATGAGCCATATCCGAATATCTTATCGTCCATTTCATATTTCGGTACGTAACAAGGCGGATTATCAAATTCATATGTGCACCAGAAGCAAGCAGACTTCTTATCTTGTAGTGTGTTCTTGTATAAATTTATTTTTAGTTGTTTTAGTTTGGCGTTAATATCTTTAATATTGGTGTCGTTCTCATCTGTATTGGAATCATCCTTTTTGCTACACGATTGACAAATATGGTTTCGTTCAGTGTATGCAACGTCAGCGACAGCTTGTGCTTGTGTATTATGCTCATATTCGCTAAATGTTCCGCGAATCTCGTCTCCATTGTAAGTCTGAATCTCAGGTGGTATTACAGGGTTATACGTCAATTCATTATGAATTGTCTGTGTATTATACTCGACCAAGTCACTCATGGAACACTTCAAATGCAAAATAACATTTATAATCGCGTTACTATTTGATTCCTGTTCCGGTTGCTTTACAGTTAGTTTTCCGCCTTTCGGCTTTCGGCCTCTCTTCTTAGATTCTACTACAACTTCAACCGGTATCTCGTCTTTTCTGCGTCTACCTCTCTTCTTCTTTTCAACGACGTCGTCCATTTTATATGAACTGCGTTTACAATTTTATATAGTTTTAAAAAAGTATTTTCCCTAGTTTCCTCATATATTATTAAATTCGTATACATATAAAAATATATCGACATTGAAATAAATATCATGGATAAAGGAATACCATGGGTAGAAAAATACAGACCGAGTCATTTCGATAATATTGTTCTCGACCCCATGAATCGCAAACTATTCGAGAACATTTTGAAATACAAGTATTTTCCGAATCTCTTGTTGTATGGACCGCCAGGAACTGGAAAAACTACTACGATAATAAATCTAATCAACGAATTTCAGAGTAGACATTATAAAATAAACAAGAGTTTGGTCATTCATCTTAACGCGTCCGATGAGCGTGGTATTGATATTATACGAAATCAGATTCATTCGTTTGTAAAATCGAGAAACCTTTTTGATATAGGTCTCAAATTTGTAATATTAGACGAAGTTGATTATATGACGAAAAATGCACAATATGCACTCAAATATTTGTTGCAGGTATGTTCTCCGAATGTAAAATTTTGTCTGATATGTAATTACATTAGTAAGATTGAACCGTCGCTACAAAATGAATTTGCTTGTATCCGATTCAACCAGCTACCAAAGGCGGATATTTATAAGTTTCTGAAACATATATCGGAAAATGAGAGCATGAAATTAACCGACGCATCGATTGATACTATACAGTCGATTTATCAATCGGATATACGTAGCATGATTAACTTCATACAGTTAAATCAAAACCTGTCGCAAGTAGAATGGGAGAACAAAATTGTGAATCACTCAATTCTTGATGAAATACATACAAAATTGTCAGACAAAAACGAATATATAGCAAACATTATTAATTATATTCATTTAAATAGCATCCAAATAAATATAGATAAATCAACGATTATGAACAATTATTTTGATTACGTCATCCGAAATAAAGCAGAATTAGTTTCGCCACAATTTCTAAATATCATCAGTGATATATTGCATTGTGGCGATGCCAAAACAGATGTAGCAATCAGCTATTGTTGTAATCAGTTGCGCGCATTATATACAAAAATCGGACTTGTTGCGAACTGATCAATCCGTTTTTTCAGATGTTCCATAAATTCGCTCGGAGGAGTTTTCGAGTGCGAAGATGAACTTGGACAATTATTGTATGTGTAATCTCTTTTAATTGGTATAGAAATCGGTTGTGTTTTAGATTTAATCGTCTCATTTTTACCAGGGAGTTGTATTTTGTGTTCTATTGACAACATCGATATATAATAGCATAACACATTTTTAATTGGGGCTGGGGGCGATTTATGTAAAATTGAAAACAATATAAATAAATTATACTTCTTTAAATAGTAAACACATAATATAATAAAATGGACATCGACGCAGAATGGTCCAGCTATCTCACCAACACAGATTTTGCGAAACCCGCTACGCCGGTCGTAGCGCCAGACATTGCCGCTGTATTTTCTGAATTGTATATTTCAACGAAGACGAAGGTGTTGTTTTTGAACCAGCCAATTGACATCAATAAGATTTTCTGGGAAATTCCGATTGTGGATTACTGGAAGACCGAGTCCGGTGTTATAAAGAAACAGATGAAAATTGTTTCGAAAGACCTGTCAGAATACGCGGACTTGAAGAAGAACCTAGAAAACACACAATATTACGTGGAAAATATTATTAAGCAGATAGACAACCCGACGGCTAGACGTATTAAATTCAAGGACGAGCGAAAAATAACAGTAGGATTATCGAGAAAGGATATTATAAACTCACGGGGAAAGGTAAAGAATGCATTCTATAATTGTTTTGCGATGATTCTACGATTCTCGTATGATGGGAAATTTAAGGAAATACACGTAAAGGTCTTCAATACAGGTAAGTTGGAAATACCAGGAATTATAAATTCCGAGTTGTTAGATATTGTCAAACGGATGATTCTAAATATATTGAAACCTCACCTGACGAACCCGATTGTCTTCTTGGAAAATGACGAATTTGGAAACGTGCTAATTAACTCGAACTTTAACTGTGGGTTCTTTATCAATCGCGACAAGCTCCATAGTATACTACGGAGTGACAAATATGGCGTAGAGTCTGCATACGACCCATGTAGTTATCCTGGAGTAAAATGCAAATTTTACTTCAACAATGATATTGGGTTCGACACGTCCAAACAGAACGGTAAGATTCTACAGGAAGACCGAAATATGAAGATGAGCGAACTACTAGAGAACAAAAAGTATACGGAAGTCTCATTTATGATATTCCGGACGGGTAGTGGTCTTATTGTCGGAAATTGCTCAGACAAGATACTATATTATATATTCGATTTCATTAAGAATATACTTGAACAGGAATACCTAAATATTCGTGTGACAAACGAGATTGTGCATATAAAAGACAAGACGCTAAAAATCAAGAAGCGTGTTATCAGCGTAACGCATGATTATTATAATCAAATCAGTGTTGAGAAATAATCCACTTTGCCCATTGTTGGATAGGCATGTTTATATTATCATTCAAGTCGCGCATTTTGTATACACGTTGCATGTTCCAATCCACATTTGTCCTTGTATTTTTTTTCAATAAGGCATACGTGTCTAATAAAAATGTTTTGTATTCTGTATCGCTCATCGCTCTTAACTGTGCGGTTTCCAAAAAGTAAAATAACATGTCGCTATCAAACTGTAGCAGATTCATTATGACTTTTTGTGTGACGTTTGTTTGTTCGATACGTTCATTGTCGAACCATAGTATTAGTTCTATTAACTTCGAAACAATCGCCAGATTATTTGGCGTAGAATTCGGTGACATTTGCGATATTGTTTTACTATATAGAAATTGTATTGCGTCGCTGTGGCTCAAATCGTGCCGCATGTTCGTTTTGTGTATCTGTTCCAAATACTCCAAATAAAATATATATGCATTTCTACTATTATAAAATGCAGTGTTCAGGTCATTGCTATTTATGTAAGATATCTGGAATATATGAGTTATTGCTCGAAATCCAGTATATATTAAAAAACTCCGATTCGATTGAGCACCCATGAATTCGGATTTATCCATTTCATCTAAGTATTCTATGATTATTTCAACATAAGCGTTGATATATTCGTTCATAATAAAATACTATATAATCTATAAAGTATTTAAAGTATAATTGAATACTTATTATTATAGTATAAAATGTCTGCTTTAACTACTACTACCACAGAGTCTGGTTATCGTTTACCAGAAACGAAAACACTCTTACATGCTGCTAAGCTGGCGATTGTGGAGGACAAACCGATTTTGATGGACTATTGGACTAGTTCAATTGAGAAGACGGCACTGATTGGCGTCAAGGAGGATAATGAGAAGCTTCTCGTGAAGAGTGAGGAGGAGTATACCAGCCCGATTTCCAAGATTTTCAAGGTGGAGAAGGAGTATATCGTAATGACCGAGAACTCTATTTATTTGGTCGATGTCTCCATCCCCACCAAGCGCATTTCTTCCTAATTATACAATGTTGTAAAACCCATTATATAATTATAAAATTTCTGACAGTGTCTTAATCTGTTCCGGCGTCAACTGGTCAGGGAAAACAATATCAAACTCTATAAGCAAATTTCCAGTTGTGTTCTCTCGTTTCATACCAAACTCAGGAATAACCTTCTTGAACCCCGGTTTGATGATAAACGGATTTTGATGATTCTTAAATGCCAGTGTTTTTCCATTGATGTGTTTAATTTCAAAATCGAATCCACAAAGTGACTCCTTCAGTGTAACTGATTTCTTGAATATTAAATCCAATCCTTGACGCTTGAATTCTGTAGTATTCGTAATCTGCATATTGATTTTAATGTCGCCCTTCGCCGTTCCATTAATGGTGTTTCCGTTTTCAGGAACAATTAGCATTTCGTTGTCATCAATCCCACTAGGAACGGTTATATACATCATAACTCTCTCGTCTACTCTAGTATTTCCTGTAATATTCCAACGCTCAAATTCTATGGGAAAACTTCCACCCAAATACGCTTGTTCCATCGTAATATTTAGTGTTTTAACTATAGGCATGGGTTTAGTCATATTTTGAAAAAACACGTTTGGGCCTCCTTGCATACCATGAAACATATGCATCTCTGGACCAACACCACCAAAGAATGAGCGAAAAATATCATTCATATCACGGAATTGCATGGTAGGCACACCATTCAACTGGTTATCATATTGACCACGCTTATTTGGGTCGGACAAAACTTCATTTGCCTCATTTATCTCTTGGAATTTTGCATTCGCCGATGGGTCATTGTTCCTATCGGGATGAAATTGGAACGCCAGCTTCTTATATGCCTTCTTAATTTGTTCATCATTCGCATCGGGTTCGACACCTAGCGTTTCATATAATGTGGGCATTGGTATAAATTATAATCATGAATATTTTTTATATTTCATTTTCTGATATAAACATTTCGTATTTATGTATCATATGAATGATATACCACAGACGTTCATATCTAAATATAAACCATTTTACGTAACTGATTTCCAGGCGTCTTCCGGATTTTTGTCTGTATTATACACATTGTTAAAAATCGACGAACTAAATGTATTATTTGTAGGGGATGCAAACTCCGGTAAAACAAGTTTTCTCTATGCGGTCATCCGAGAATATTATAAATTAGACAAGATGGCACCGCTACCAGAGAACAATATTATGTTCATCAATAATCTTAAAGAACAGGGTATAAATTATTTTCGGACAGAGATGAAAACGTTCTGTCGTTCGCATAGTTCTATATATGGTAAAAAGAAGATGATAATTGTCGATGATATGGATGGTATTAATGAACAGAGTCAACAAGTATTTCGTAACTATATTGACAAATACAAACGCAATGTAAATTTCATTTTCACTTGTTCAAATACACAAAAAATCATAGAGAGTATTCAATCGCGAATGCACATCATGCATATACAATCATTGGATGACATACAAATTCGAGTGATAATGAATAACATTTTGACAAAAGAGTCTATTTCAATTACAGAAGACGCAAAAGACCATATCATAAAAATATCAGATAATACCGTTCGTAATGTAATTAATAATCTCGAAAAACTACACATATACGGTTTAGATACGGATGCACCGATAACTCTGGAAAAATGCAAACAATTATGTTCTAACATATCGCTACAACAATTTGAAACATATGTGCGTTCATTTCATGACGAACCAATACAGCCAATCCGTATATTATATGCTATACATGACTATGGGTATTCAGTGATTGATATATTGAATTATTTTTTCACATTTGTTAAGCTGACGGACCTATTAACAGAGGACCAGAAATATAGGATAATTCCAATTATATGTAAATATATAACCATTTTCAACAAGATACATGAGAATGCAATTGAATTGGCCCTGTTTACGAATGAAATACGTAATATAATTGTAAATTCGTAAAATGATACAAAGAAAACAAAGATTATTAATACATTATATGGAAAAGGAGAACATTACCATTAGTCGGGAAACTACGGATAGCGTAGTGTTCTCGATTATTAAGCAGTTCCAGCAACGTTCGGAGGTCGGTATGGCGAAATACGGTGTTAATTTAGACAGAACTGATTTGACCATGTTGCAGTGGATTCAGCATGCACAGGAGGAACACATGGACGCAATTCTTTATTTGGAGAAAATAAAACAAATTGAACAAAATCGACTTAAACTGTCGGAATAGTAGTTTATATAGAGATGAGCTACGAACAATTGTTTCGCAAGCAATTCGATACATCAATATTACAGGAGTTGCTTGAGAAGATTACATATAAAACCAATGGGACTTATCTAGTCGACGAAAATGTGTATAAGAAAATGCTGTTTCATGGTTTGGAAGTCGAATTTTATAACCAGTTGCGCGATTATTATCACAAATCTAAACATTTTTATCTTGACCGAGAGCTGAATTATAAGACCTTCACTACAGTATTACGGCAGCTATGCAAATACAATCAAATACCATTCGATTCACGTATCAAATATATGAAATCAGTCTATAAAAATGAATATGTAATTTCTATGTGATAAAAATATACAAAGCTACTATATAAGATGTTTAAAACTCAAGACATTTATCATTCTGTGTTTGCATTTAGTTTAATTCTATTAGCAAGCTATGTCGGCAATCAATTCAAGACGAGGTTTGCAGACAGCACCAATGACGAATACGACTTGATTAAGAAATATCTGTTGAATGAGTCACCACTATACGGTATGAATAAACCCAAAATCTGGATTCATTCAAAATATGAGGTCAACGCACGTAATTGGCTCGAGTCGCGGGGTAGAAACTCGACAGACTTGAATCAACCGTATTTACACCTTACAATTCAGTCGATTATAGACCATTGTGGCGACGATTTCCACATTTGTTTGATTGATGACAAAACATTTAGTAATCTAATACCCGGCTGGGACGTGGATGTTTCGACACTCGCCGAACCGATGAAGTCACAGGTTCGCGAATTTGCACTGATGAAGCTCATATACATTTATGGCGGGATGTTGGTGCCAAATTCATTCATTTGCTCTAAAAATTTGAGGGGACTATACAGCGAGGGGTTGTATGGTAGTCGCCCGTTTGTTTGTGAGGCGATTAATCGTGCGACAAATCTATTAGAGCAGAAGAATAAGCTGTTGTTCGCGCCGAGTCTATATTTCATGGGCGCTAGGCGCGATGATGCGACGATTTTGGAATTGGTAGAATACCTACAGAAAGAGCTATCAAAATCGCACATGTCACACGAGCGCGTCTTCGTTGGTGACAGTAGTCAATGGTGCTTACGAGCCATACGCGACCAGAAAATGAATTTAATAGGAGGCGAGAAGATAGGCATCAAGTCGAATGACCGGAAACAGATAGTGTTGGATGATTTGATGGAGGATAAGTTCCTCGATTTGGATAAAGATTACTATGGCATTTATATTCCGGAGGACGAAGTCTTACGTCGAACCAAATATCAGTGGCTTGCGGTCATGTCCAAACAAGAATTGTTGACTAGTAAAATCGCAATTGTGAAATATTTGAAAATGTCGATGGTTGATGCACAGGATGCGCCGACCCAGATGTTGAGTGCTGTGTCATTATAACACAAAATCTGGGAAAAATTGATTCCATAAATTTGGTCTAGTAATTATGATACTTAACCAAACCACCAAGCAAAACCAAACCAAAATGTCTACCAGCATGTTCATCCCCCGCGTCTTCTTCGAGGTTCCCTCGGAACAGATTAAGGACGTGATTCAGGACCAGGAGGGTCTCGGCGTCGTCGAGAAGATTGACCTCGTCGAGAGGACCGACGCATTCGGTAAGCTGTATAATATGGCTTACATCCACATGCGCTCGTGGAACAGCACGGAGCGTGCACAGGAGTTCTTGAGGGCCATTAACGATGGCGAGAAGAAGGTTGTCTACTACGATTCAGAGAATAGGAGGAACGGCAAGGGTCCTTATTGGACGTTCCTACAGAACAAGCTTTCGCTACCGGCGCCGGTGCAAGCGCCGATGCCGGTGCAAGCGCCGATGCCGGCTCTGGAGTTTATTACGCCGCCCAGGCTTGTTCGCAACGACGTTCCGCACATTCCCCAGCTTCACCGCGAGTGCTCTATCGGAGACAATTACGATATGTTTCCGGGTGCGCCGACGAGGTTGAAGCGCTGCAATACCGAAGCCACCTACTCTAAGCCGGTGAACCTCTTTAACGAGGCTGACACTCTCGTTGACGCTGACTATGCTGAGCGTCTCGAGCAGGAGATTGCGACGCTGAACTGCGTGATTGATGGACTGATGCACGAGAACGCGATGCTCAAGAACAAGTAAAAAACGAACTAACTAACACAAAAACAACGAAAAATGACAAAATTGTACATAATAAACATTTTTTTACTAACTATATAAAGTTATTGTATTTTACATAGAAATGGAAAAAAATGAACTCGTAGTATCGATTGAAGCACTATATAGCAAGTATTCGAATGACCCATATATGTCTGTCCGATTTCAGAATTTCATCTGTAATCAATTACCGAATGTTCTCGAGAACATGGCAAATCAACATCAGCAGCGAATTCTTCGAACCGAAGAACTTAGTGCCGAGTTTGACACATTCGTCAGCACTTTCATGAACAAGAATCAATATTTTTACATTTCTTCCACAGAGAAATTTTTCTATTACGATGGCAAGCATTATCGTCCCTATAACGAAGATGGTATACTCCACCATATCTTGACCTCGATTACAAATGGGCGTAGCTTGATGTCTTGGAAATATAAGACTAAGATATCCATTATGAAACGCATCAAGGAGAACTCACTATTTACGTCCATTCCCGAATCGGATACCATTCAAAATGTTATCATGTCATTATATCCGACATTTTTTAGTAGTAAGACGGCGGCCAAGTATTTCCTAACGATATTGGGCGACAATATTCTCAAGAAGAAGACGGATACAATTCATCTATTGCCGCCATATGCAAAGGCGTTCATTCGTGAATTAAACAACTATTGTCAAATCAATGTTGGCGCGAATCTATTTCACTCTCTCAAATTGAAATACCACGAGCATGATTACTCGAACTGCAGATTAGTTCACATGAATGAGACGATTAAATACGAGAACATATGGCGAAACATGATAGACGAAATTGGAATCGATATTATATGCGTAGCAATTCATTATTCACTTCGATATGAGAACTCGGACGACTTTGTAGTGGATAGTCAGGATGAGAACCTGAAATCGTATGTTTTTTATTTAAGAGATAGAACTGCTAGTGACTTGGTCAGCGGGTTTATAAGCAATTATATTACATTCGATAAGACCACCAGCGCAATAACCTGGAGGAATTTGCAATATTTGTGGAAGCATTTTTTGAACTCGAAAAAGCTGCCCATGATTATTTTCCAGACGAACCTGAAGCAGGAATTGACAAAGGCGCTGGCTGCCAATTATATAGAGGAGTCTGATACATTCCATGGCGTATTCAGTAAATTCGTGCCAGGGATTCAGAGCTTTACAGAGTTCTGGGACGAGAACATGGTAGAGGACGAGAATGAGCATGGACTTGAATTAGAAGAAATCCGGCGCATGTTTTATAAATGGAGTAATACCAGTATTACAGATGAACAGGTTATTGATTTAATACAGTATTTCTATCCAAACGTGATTATCGAAAATGATAAGTATATCCAGGAAATCCGCTGTTCTCTCTGGGATAAGCAGAAGAGTATCAAAAATGTATTCGATGAAATTAAGATGGAATGGCCTGACAAAGAGAATGACATCTCCGTATATGATGCGTATTTGTATTATTGCAAACGACACAAGAAGCGTAAGGTACCAGAGTTGGGACTAATCGTTCACAAGTCATATTTTGAGGATTATGTTATAAAACATTTTGCAGAATATATTATTGGACCGGGTATCCTATCAAAATCGTGGTTTATTGCATAACTATTTTTGAGAAATAATAAAATTATATAGTTAATTTTATTGTTATTTGCCAACATTGTATACTTTAAAAAATGTGTCAATTAGTTTTACGTTATCAAAATGTTGCATATACTCTATATTGTTACGAAACTTCGAATTATTTTTTATGCATTCGTCTATGGAGACGTTATATAAGCATATATCGTCATTGTATATGTGCTGAAACATTAAACTATTCGAAATACCTATAGGAGTGTTTACCGATATAGCGTAATCAATTACGCTTGAAATGCTTCTGTTTTCACATTTATCATACATAAACAAATTTGCTGTATTCGAATTTAGAAAATATAGTAAGTCGTTGTTTGTCAAAAACTCGAAACAAACGATGATATGAATGTTCGGTTTGGAGACCAAACTTTGACATCTGTTTAAAATGTCGCTTCTCATATTATCATAATATGGCCCTCCAAAATGTGCAGTCGGAATAACCAATTTTATAATGGCTTTGTCATATTGGTCGTTCACCAGTTTCACAACCTTGTCAAATCCTTTGTTATAAAAACCAAAGCCAAAAGAACCAAATGTATAATAATCATCCTTCTTCAACTCTATAAATTGTTTAATTGAATCTGTCGACGGAATATAATTGACCAGCATTGAAGATGTGTTTTCAAATGTAGGTCTCGGAATTGTATATTTATTGGATTGATTTGCTCTGGTAGGGTCGATTTCAATCGTTATGTCAGCAAAATCAACTTGACAATCGTGTGGTATAAATATATTATTAACTTTTCGCTGAATAACATAAGAATTCAACCAGTTCATAGTTGAAACATGATAATTATATATAATGGCGCTTGCATTTTCGTATTTTGTCAAGAGTTCTGTATATTCAGCATAGCAATCTATTTCTACGTATTCGTGGTGAACGTTCTCCATACGTTTCAATATGGTGTATATTCGTAACCCATATTGATATACTCCACACTGTTCACGCTTGTGATTTATAAATAATATTAACATACGTTATTTATAAATTATTGATATCATTTTATATCTGTTAGATTTAATTGTTTTTATTTTGTAGTATTGTTTTTTAGTATTTTATCGCACACGTTTTCATAATCACGAATAACATTCACATGTTTATATTTTTCATATAAAGAAGTCAATGGCGTGGTCCCATTCTTTATTATTTCTTTCAAACTCAGTTTTTCAATTTCAATCGACGGTTCCAATCCATGTAAATTTACAAACATACGCGAATTATTTATAGTAAGAGGTCTTTTTGCGGCTATTGCATAATCAGGACTACTGGCAATACCAGAATTCGGAAGATAATCGTAAAAATAACAATTAATTGTATTGCCGTTTAACCATTCTATAATTTCATCGTCAGTTAAGAATGTGTGCGAACATTCTATCTTAATTCCCGGTTTGGTTATAATACGTCTAACCTCTGCAATGCGCTGCTGTGCTTGTAAACCATTTGGGTCACAAAAATATGACATAGGCATATGTAAACGAAAAATAGCTTCATCGAATTCTTCTTGTATTTGACGAGCAAGTTTATCGATTCGTTTGTGGGACAATCCAAATCCTTGAAAGCCTATTATAGGTATAGTGTCATGTCTTTCTTCTGATAATTCAAACTTTTTGATAAATGGAATACTTCTAGTAACAACAAATACATTACAAGGCGTATTTATAAGGCATTCATTGTCTGTTATAACATATTCAAACCCACTAACAAGCGAAGGGTTAAAATTATCTACCATGTTTTGTGTAAAATCGTAATGTATCATAACATGTTTAATATTAGCATATTTATTACGAAGACTATAACCGTTTAAATATGGCGTAGTTACATCGTGATAATTATATATAATTAAAGATGGATTATATTTTAATATACACTCTTCAAGTTGAGAATAATTGTTTATAAATACATCCACAAATGTATATTTATCTGAATTATTTTTTTTTAATATTTCGGATGTTAATTTTCCACGAATACCTATTCCGCAATAAGAATTGTATCCATCTGCAGATTTTCCAACATCCTGTGATACAAACAAGACAATAATTTTATTTTTTTTTTTTTATTTCATTTGTAATATAATTGTATGTAATCCTAGTCGATTCCTCCAAGCTAGTTTCTGGCGACCAATTACATCGTTTTTTAATGGCTTCAATATTACAATGTCGAAATTTTACGCCAATCGGTCCTTCTATATGCTTTATATTAAATTTCTTACCTGATATATGCTTTAGAATATCTACATATTCATTAATTGATATAACTTTGTCAGAACCTATATTTAATATAGTTTTACAATTTGAATTCATTAGAGCTCTAATGCCTTTAATGCAATCTTTCACGTATAAAAATGTCCGTTGTTGATTGCCATCGCCGATGATTTCGATTGTTCCATTATCCTCAACCATTGCTACTTTGTATGCTAGTGCCGAGTGTGCCTTTGCTCGGTCTCCAATAAAAACCGAGTAATCTCCAACAATGCTATGAAATCTTGCTATAAAAACATCTAATCCGTATTGTTTTGCACAGCTTTTATACATTCGTTCAGAAAACAATTTCTCCCATCCATATTCATTGTCGGGAAACGCCGGATACACGGCATCCTCTTGACATGATGCTAGATTATCAGTATCATGAGGATAGACGCATGCAGATGAAGAGAAAAATATTTTTAGAACTTTATCCTTATTTTTTGATATACATCTTATAACATTTGAATTGATTGTTACAGAATTACTCATAACCGAACCGTCAAAATCTCCACTATTTATGTAAATAGCTCCTCCCATATCACATGCAAGTTGATATACTTCATCATACTTATCATATAATTCAAACAAACTATTTACAAATGCATAGTCTCTCAAATCCCCTAATATAAATTTATCTGGTGCAAAAATTTCATTCTTTATGTTTCTCGCGCCTACGCCAACAACATAATAACCATCTGCCTTTAATTCGCTGACCAAATGTCCGCCGATGAATCCATTCGAACCTAAAACCAATGCTCGTTTCATATTACGATTATTAATAATAATTTGTTTAAATAGTATTTACAAGTTTTAAGAATTAAACCCAAAATGGTATATTATTATACATCAATGAATAAGCTAAAGATAGTTTTTTTTAATTCGGCTAATGTTGGTGATTCATTTTTTGCAGAACCATTTATACGTAACGTGATTCAAAGTAACAAAGATACAGCTGACGTTTATGTATGTATGAAATACAACCGATTTCTATATTCCGACATACCCGACTTAATAGATTATTATCCGGATATTGTAAAACAACTGCTGGATATTCAAACACATGATAATTTCATGTATGTGCCACATGCAAATTTAATATATATTAATACATGGATTGGCTCATTCGCATATAAGAAAGATAAATTATATGAAGACCATATATTATTAAGTCGAGGCCTAAGAGAATGCGACCTCATATCATATTTCAAAGGCTATGAGGGTTTATTGGAGATTATAAAAAGAGATACAGGCGTAACTATAAAGTTTAATCCGGATATACAGTTAACATATCCTCAATTTCCCAAAAACGTGGACATTTCAAAATTTTACAGATTTAAGGAATCAATTAGTAAAAAAATAGTGTTTATAAATAATTATATGCCTATGTCTAGTCAAATAATATCTGTGAATAACTTCAGCGAGGTCATAAACTATTTTATAAATTGCGGATATTTTGTTATATTAGCAGAACCGGATGACGCGATTGTTTCTGAAAACGTTGCGTTTTGTAACGTTTTCTACGAGAGCGACATTAAAACGTCGCGCGATATATATTATACAGCAAAGATATGTGATGCGTGTGATTTATCCTTATACTTTGATACAGGTCGAAATTTGATTTATTTCAACACGGAATTTATGGATAATTTTAAGTGTAATCCGAGCAAAAATCGAAAGGTTCATTTTTCCACAGCCAAGTATGATTTCTATTTTAAGAATTTGAATCGACCGGAGGTCGTTCCTTTCGGGTATGCGAGACAATATATCGCAGAGAATTTTTCCGATGTTGAAACTCATCTGAACCATATTTTGAAATCCACAAAAGATGCGGACCTTTTAAAGCGAACTGCTGTCCTGTATGTATTCCACGAAATCAATTCGCGTGTCATTCATTTTATACAGAAATGCGTTTTTAATGACCCGAATGTAGATTTCTATCTGATTGCCAACGACCCAAATATCCAGTTACAAGTGCCACATGCTACCGTTATCAATAGACAAAACATTGGCTGGGACTTCGGTGGTTGGAGCGATTGCCTGTTGACTGACGATATGTATAAAAAATACGATTCATTTATATTTGCAAATTCGACTATAATGGGTCCTTTCTTACCACCCGGGTTCTTCGGTAAGTGGACGGATGCGTTTATTGGTGGTCTGAATGCTAATGTAAAATTATTTGGTAGCACCATCAATACTATGCGTCGACCTGCCACCAATGCCCATGTCCAGTCCTATATTTTCAGTGCCGATAGAGAGGCTGTTGAATACTTAATCCAATGTGAAATATTCAGCAAAACAAAATATGCGGTCGATTTCCGCGATGCAGTATTCAATAAGGAGATTGCAATGTCTCGGCGGATAGTGGAGAACGGATGGAACATTGGTTCTCTCATGAAGCATTATGAAGGAGTCGATTTTACCAAAGCACCTACAGGATATGATATTGAGTTCTTAGATGATGTCATGTATCCGGAGTGGCATAACCGCGCGTGGAATGAGAACGAAATTATATTTATAAAGGGTAATCGTGTTCTCTTAAACCCCACCAGACGAGCTCCTGAACTGGGATAAATCTATTCTGTGTTTTTTTTACTTTTGCGCGTGCCATTCGATGTTCGGACGAACGCTTCTATCTCATCTCGTTCCTGTAGAATCTGGTCAATAATATACACAAAGAAATGACGGAACTTCGGCTTCATTTTCGGTAAGTCGTCAATGCAAACCCATTTGATTTCCGCCTTTTCAAATATTTTCGACGTCTTAATCACTTCCGGGTCCAAGCGTTTCTGTATGTATTTCTGATTATTATTATAATATTTCTCTAAATAGGGGTCGTATTTCATTGGGAATATATGAGTCCTGTATTTGTTCTGCACAAAGTCGATATCGTAGGTTCCATGTGCATTCAACTGTTTCTTCAGTTGCTCGTCTGTTCCTAGGAATCCAGTCAATTCCTCACCACCCTCACGAATCGCGGTTTCTAGTGGTGTCTCATTATCATTTTTCCCGCCTCCAAAATCAGAGAACCCAGGCGCGGACTTTTCATTCTTGTTCTCCTTTCCGAACAAAAACCATAGTTTACCATTTCGAATTGTAGCTGGTAGTATTCCCGCTCCCATTATATTATAATACGCTATAATATAATATTGTTTTTACTTACGAGTCTTGCGAGTCGCGCGCTTGACATACCCGAACTTTCCCTTCTTGGCGAAGTATCCAGCTTTCTCTAAACGTTTCTCCTTCTTGGCCGTCTTGTGCTTGAGCGCGGACACAATACGCCCATGCTTGTTCATCATCAAATCCTTAGCCACAAGCTCACCAGCGGTCTTGTAGGCGGACCCGCGGTAAACCTGCACACGAGAACCGAACAACTCCGGATACTTCTTCCCCTTAATCTCATACATGCCATCTTCGCCACGGACAGGTCTATTCGTCATTCTAGATATATTATAGGACAACAAAAAAATATAGATGCTAAATCATTATTTCCCACCACTACGCACAATTTGTGAATATCTCATTGCGTTGCTTATTTTGGTAGAATTCGTTGATGTATCGACGCGCTTCAAATCCTTCTGTGCATTCTCTTTCACACATGACGCTATATTACAGTATTTCGTGATGTCATTTGTATTTTTTAATCGCATAAACATGGTCTATATGCTATCAACATATTTTTATAAAATTGAAACTACTTAAGATTATCTTGTTAATCTCAAATACCCCTCCCTACAAATAAATATGTCTGACCTCGCAACCACATACCAGATGAAGACGGACCTCGAGCACATTCTCCACAACGGAGAGATGTATATCGGTCCCGTTAAGCCAATTGATTCCCATATGTGGGTGTATGACGACGCAGCTGGTAGAATTGTTTCGAAAAATATTGAGTATGTTCCGGGTCTATTTAAGATTTACGATGAGTTCGCTGTAAATGCTCGCGACCAGATTCTCCGTATCATTCATTCGCCGCTACTCGACAAGAAGTTCGTGACCAGCATCAAGTTCACCGTTTCGGAAGATGGAACCATTACTATGGAAAACGACGGTAATGGTATTGACGTGGCGAAGCACCCTGAGAATAACCTATGGATTCCCGAGATGGTGTTCGCGCATTTGAGGACATCGACCAACTATAACAAAGACGAGAAAAAGATTGTCGGTGGTAAGAATGGTTACGGAGCAAAGTTGGGATTCATCTATTCGACGTTTGGTAGTATCGAGACGGTCGACCACATTCGCGGTCTGAAATATACACAGGAATTCAAGAACAACTTGTCCGAGATTTGCCCACCCACGATTACCAAGCTGAAGTCGCAGAAGCCCTATACGAAAATCGTGTTCAAGCCGGATTATGCGCGTTTCGGTATGCCGAATGGAATCACGTCGGATATGTGCGCACTGTTTAAGAAGCGCGCCTACGACATCAGTGCCGTCAGCGACCACTCAGTGAAGAAGGTACAGGTAACATATAATGGCGAGGCTGTTCCCGTGAAGAATTTCCAGCAGTATATCGATAAGTATATTGGCGCGAAGGACGTCGCCGGTGGAAATGGACTACGTGTGTATGAGGCGCCGGATGAGCGCTGGGAGTATGCCGTCGCACTCTCGCCGACGCACGAGTTCATGGCAGTTTCATTCGTGAACGGAATTTGCACGTCGAAGGGTGGTAAGCATGTGGACTATATTGTGGGTCAGATTACTCGCAAGCTATGCGCATACATCGAGAAGAAGAAGAAGATTACAGTGAATCAGAATTCCATCAAGGAGCAGCTCATTCTCTTCTTGCGCTGCGATATCGATAACCCGTCGTTCGATAGTCAGACGAAGGACTATATGAGCACGGTGTCCAAGGACTTCGGTTCGTCATGCACGGTCGGCGATACATTTGTAGAGAATATTGCGAAGATGGGTGTCATGGAGGTCGCCTGTTCGCTGACAGAGGCCAAGGAGAATAAGACGATTGCCAAGAAGACGGACGGAACCAAGACGAAGACCATCCGAGGAATCGCGAATTTCGTCGATGCGAATCATGGCGGCACCAGTAAGTCCGGTGAATGCACTCTCATGTTGTGCGAGGGATTGAGTGCGCTGTCAGGAGTTGTTTCCGGACTTACCCAAGAGCACCGAAACACTATTGGAATCTTACCACTCAAGGGTAAGGTGTTGAATGTGCGTGGCGAAACGGCGCAGAAGGTCGGCGATAATAAGGAGATTACCGAACTCAAGAAGGTGCTCGGGTTGGAGAGTGGTCGCACCTACGAGACGATGGACGACGTCAACAAGTATTTGCGATATGGTAAGGTTATGATTCTATGCGACCAGGATACGGATGGTTCCCATATCAAGGGTCTCTGTCTCAATCTATTCCATAGTGAGTGGCCGTCACTCCTCAAAATCCCGGGCTTCCTATCGTTCATGAACACACCCATCTTGCGCGCCAAGAAGGGTGCACTAACAATGGTGTTTTACAACGAGGGTGAGTATCACAAGTGGAAGCAGACGATGAGCGCCGACGATTTTGCGAAGTGGACCATCAAGTATTTTAAGGGTCTCGGAACTTCGACGTCCGTCGAATTCAAGGGATACTTTGCAGACATGAAGATTGTGGATTTCGTCCATACTGGTTTGGTAAGCGACGATATTGTCGACACGATGTTCAACAAGAAGCGCACCAACGACCGTAAGACGATGTTGGAGAAATACGACAAGCATGCGTATCTGGACACTGGTCGTAAGAATGTCGCCATCGAGGAGTTCATCAACAACGAAATGCTCCATTTCAGCACATACGATTGCGCCCGGTCAATTCCAAATGTGGTCGATGGATTCAAGCCATCCCAACGGAAGATTCTGTTCGCAGCATTCAAGCGTAAGTTGACTAGCGAAATCAAGGTCGCGCAATTCTCTGGGTATGTATCAGAGCATAGTGCGTATCATCACGGCGAGGCTTCGCTCAATGGTGCGATTGTGAATATGGCGCAGAACTTCGTCGGTTCCAACAATATGAATCTCCTCGAGCCGAACGGTCAGTTTGGCACGCGCCTCCATGGCGGTGATGACTCGGCGAGCGAGAGGTATATCTTCACACAGCTGAACACACTCACGCGTAAGATTTTCCCGGAGGCGGACGACGCGGTCCTGACGTATTTGGATGACGACGGAACGATGGTGGAGCCCGAGTTCTATGTGCCGATTATCCCCTTCGCGCTGGTCAATGGTATTTCGGGAATCGGCACTGGGTTTTCGTCGAGCATTCCGTCATATGACCCGAAGCAGCTAATCGCGCATTTGAAGGCGGTCTTGACTAAGCAGCCCGTTTGCATGAAATTTATGCCCTATTATGAGGGGTTCAAGGGAACGATTTCACAGGTCGACGATAACAAGTTCATGATTAAGGGACTCTACGAGCACGCCGGCCCCGATAAAATCCGTATCACGGAGCTACCGGTCGGAACCTGGACGATGCCCTATACGACATTCCTGGAGTCGCTCATGGATGGTGGGATGAGCAAGGATGGTAAGAAGATTTCGCCGTCAATCAAGGATTTCGTTTCGATGAGCACGGAGGTCGCGGTCGATTTCACTATTACCTTCGCTCCGGGTAAGCTCCTCGAGTTGGAGAATACACGTGATGAGCACGGGGTAACCGGTGTCGATAAGCTATTGAAGCTATCCACGACTGTGAGTGTGACCAATATGCATCTATTCAATTCGGACCGCCGTCTGAATAAATACGCGAGAGTGGAGGATGTGATTAGCACCTTCTATGATGTCAGGTTGGCGCTATATGCGAAGAGGAAGGCGCATTTAGAGAAGGAACTACGTAGTCGGCTGCTAAAGCTGACGAACAAGGCGCGATACATCCAGGAGACGCTGAGTGGTATCGTCGACCTACGCAAGAAGAATGCGGTCCAAGTATCCGAGCTGATGGTGGCGAGGAAGTTCGATGTATTTGATGGCGATTTCAAGTATCTCATCAAGATGCCGATGGATTCCGTGACAGAGGAGAATGTTGCAAACATCATTGCGGACCGCGATAATTCACAGAAGGAACTCGATATCCTATTGGCGACATCATTGGAGAAGATGTGGATTGGCGAGCTTGATGTATTGGAGCGTGAGTATGATACGTATAAGTTGAAGAGGCAGCATATTCAGTCGGGATCTCAATCTCAGGCTAAAGCGAAGATAGTCAAGGTTAAGAAGTAAATAACAACACAAAATAAAATAAAAATATATGGATAAAGTATAATATGAATACGACAATTGAACCAGACATGGACCCAGTAGACATAAAAACGCAATTTAAAAATTTTTTAAAGGAAAATCTTTCAACCTTGCAAGAGGAAGCAAAAAAATGCACAAATTTAGGCAATTTAGAGACATTTCTATTAGATGCAGTTACAAATTTCGAAAATAATAAACAATTAACAAAACCAGAAGAGAATGATAAATCTGCCAGTGAAGAGATAGTTCAGTGGTTTAAATATCCGATGGATAATTATAAATTAGTATACGATGCTTGTTTTACTTTAGAAGAAAAAAAAATTTTTAAAAGAATAAACACTAAGGATAATGTAAAAACTGGGTTTAGTTTAGCACTCGTAATTCTTTTAGAAATCGCCACGACGTTGTTGATTTCTGCCATGCCAGGAGGGGTCTTTATTTGTCTGTATGCATTGGCAGAAGGAGTTTATACGGCTTTACCTATTGGCCTTATTGATAGCGCAAAAAAAAATACAGACTTCATAACTAAACTTAATGAGATTATGAAAGGAGGGATGCGGGGAGGAGAACTTGACGATTTAGTGATATTCACAGAAAAAGACGTCGAAGAGCTTAAGAAAATCGCACTAGCTAATGGGGGTCAAGTAATTGGAAGTGCAAAACCATTGTCTAGTCTAAGTCAGGAGGAACTAGGTAATGCTATACATTATCTATCAGATGAAACGTCGGATGAAACATTAAAAACAGTTAGGGAAAATGTTATAAAAGAATTAACCAAAAAAACGGTAGACCATATTTTGACAACTGCTTTATCCAATATTAAAAATAGGGCATTATTAGGCAATACAATAATACAACATGGAGGAAAACGAAATAATAAGGGTCGCACCAAACGCAAATCTAAAAATAAGCGTAAGAATAAATCAAAAACAAAACGCAAGTAAATAACAACACAAAATACACATAAAATTGATTATAATTTGATTCGTTCTTTTTTATAGAACAAATCAACCAACAACTATGTCTAACAACCAGAAGGAGCAAGAGTATTTCAAGAGTGTCGCCGTGATGTGGGAGTGCGCGTCGTTACAGGGAAAAATATGGGATGCGAGTGATATTTACAAAGAGGTTCAGCCAAACGAGGATTCCAGTTACGAGTTCCTGCACAAGTGCTACACGGACACTGTCATGGAGACTGTTGGACTGATTCGGTTTATTTCGAGACATGTGCACGACGGTGTCTTCGTCAAGCCGACGGACCCTATGGAACTGCCGGATGATTGCTACGATCATCACCACGATGATTACTACGACGAGGAGTATAACGACAGGGAAATTTTGAAGAAAGAGCAAGAAGAGTATAAAAGAACTAGCTTCATGAGGTCGGTAATCTGCGCGCTGTCCGAGATGAAGAAAGCACGAATGAAGTTGGCAGATTCTTTGTTGAAGCGTTGTTTGAGCGACCAGAAGCTTATCGACGATTTTGCGCAATACTCTCAGGGGAATCACCACTTACTCAGTAAGGGGCACACTCTCATTGGGTTGTATAGGTGCCTACGCCACATTCGTCTTGGCGTAGAGATTCCCCTTGACTACGAGACGTCCGAACTTGCTCAGTTCGACAAGCTGTTTTGTGTGGATAATAATATAGTGGATGAGTATGTAGCGTGTGCAAACAAGGGTATCTGTGACTCAATCGACATGTTCGACCCGGCAATCACGAACCACAATAAATCAAAAAACTGGAAGGCAAAGACGTTTGCATATAAGCACACGGAAGAGGTAATTGCAATGAGATAGATAAATAATCCATAGTAATAGATATAAAACATTTTTTTATTCCGAATGTTCGTGTGGCGTCAGCGTTTCCAGCATCGAATAATAACTGCTGACACGCCCCTTACGTAAGTAGCATGGGTCCAAATTATCGATTGACTCCTTACTCTCGTTACTGGTCATTATAATCATCACATTCCTATAGAGAATCAAATCGTCTACGAATGTATTATACGTGGATTTATTATAGATGCACGTAGTGACATTCTTATGTTTCGGAATGGCACCATCATGGATTGCGTGAATCATCGTATTGACCTCTTCCAATAGGATAATCGTGGGATGTTCATCCGTAGGGTCCGAGTCGCGGAGTAGGTGGTGGAGTGTGTCGCCCGGCTCGGTCGGATTGAACGTATGGGAAAACGAGCCCTTGAGTCGATTCGCCACGAGAAGCCCGATGGTGCTTTTACCGGCGCCACTTACTCCATGTATGAAATATACCCCGCGCCGTTCTTTTGCGAAGTTCTCACAGATATGGTCAACGATTTCGCCTTGCTGTCCTTTCGGTTCCAAACCATTGACATCAATCCGTAGACGCGAATAAAAGATATTCGAATACGATCCTGTTCGCGAATAGATGGTTATAGATGATGATGATGGTATTGTTTTTGATTTGAGTGCGGAATTGTCCGAAAATGATATTGGTGCCTTTTCTGTTTCGAAAATGGTTTGGAAATATTGTGTGGTTGTGAAGATATGGATTGCAATGGACGTATTGCCATAATTACTGGAATAATCGTAAAATCCCATACATCTCCGATTGATAAAACACCCGGATGGGTGAAATGCGCCACATTGAAATAGAGAGATAGAGTTTGTTGTTGCCGTCTTGAGAACCTTTATAATTGCCCGTGTCTTTTCATCATCATTTCGAATAATATAGTAATGGATTCCGATGGCGCGAAGGAGGAATAAGAATGGAGTGTATAGTGTTGAGAACATCGAAAATAATCCGAATCCGGCGGCAGTTATGTATGCAAAATAGGACATCTTTACGTAATATAGATGCGGATGCTTTATATAAGTTTTGTTTTTGTGTTGCGTGTTGGGAAAAATTGATTTATCGGAAAGCGAACCATAATTACAACACCTAACCCCAAAACCGAATTATGTCTGAACTGTTTCTTAACGATATTACTACTCTCTCCGCCGCGCTCGACGCCAAGCTGCATGCGAAGAGGGTCTACGACACCAGAAGGGTGTTTCAGGGAATCGACGTCTTGAGTGGTGGCCAGTATAATGACACGACTGAGTCTGCGGATATTACGGAGGAGGAAATCATCGAGCTCGCCATTCAGCGCAAGTGCTCGGTCATTCACCGCCGTGGACCCGGATGCGTTTGGTATCTGAAGGGTCACGACAAGACCCCCGAGGAAGTGGACGAGGACATCCGGAGACACATTCAGAGGCGTGATACGGACGAGAGGTATAGGCACGATTACAAGAATATTTGTGTGTGGGTTCTCAAGTTGTAAATAAAAATAGGGTAGGATACAGATATAAAAAATAACACCTCATTGGGAGGTTTTATTTTTTATTTTTCGAGGAAAAAGCAACTTTCGCAACTTTTCGTTATCCAATTTTATCCATTGGCTGCGCACGGGCGGATATTTTGCTGATATAGTTTTAATTGTGCTAGCATTTGTGGTAGTCGTTTTTACATGTATATCTAAAAGCAACTTTAAGCAACTTTCTGTTATCCATAATTATCCTAAAACGGATAACAAAAAAGTTGCTGCCGGAAAAAATAAAAAAATTTATGCTCTCCGAAAAAATACATAAAAACGTAAATCAAAGCATTATGCTGACAATGTGTTTTTTTCGAGAATTTTGAAGTCTGTATATTAATTTTTGGACATTTTATAAATGTCCATTTTTCAAAACAACCTATTAATAATGATTCCTTCCCAAGACTAATACAGAAAGACTTATTGATTTTCCTACTTAAAGAAACGCTTAAGATTCGGTATGTTTATCGATGACAATCTCTTTGTTGATGGCTCTGATGACTTTTGGGAACAATGTCTCACGTTCATATCCGGCAATCGAATTTCGTTGCATACTTAGACAATCCTGGGAGAACCTGGAATCGCCATCCGCGTAATCGGGATTCTCTTTTTTCCAATCAATTAGTGTTCCCATGCTCTTTCTCGATACCTCCTGTATCACACTACGTAATTTCACATTATCAGATTCTTTGTTCCACTCATTGTTCTCTTTAATATAAACTACATCTCGTTTCAAATCTGTGCAGTGAATGGGACGTTCATGTATTCCTAGTCCATTTAATTGGTCCATAATAATTTTCGAAATACCACCTACGAACCCTAATTGTCCAGTATTCATAAGGTCTTCTCTAGAAACTTCAATGTTCTTCATAAATTCGTTTAGATTGATGGCATTTTTGCACTGCTCATTCAGGAATAAATTGAGATTAAATGCTTTGTTGTTACAGTTTGTATTTGTATTTATGGTATTATGCGTTCCACTCTTACATAATTCGATGACTTGTTTCTGTAATTCCTGATTCTGTTGAAGCGTCTCTTTATGTAATAGCAACTGTTGTTGGTTTTGTATCATTAACTCCCTTACTAAATTTTCCATTATATTATTTTCGTCATTTGGAGAACATACATTTAGTTTTATATTGCATGTCTTTCTGTGTTTACATAGTCCAGATTTATGCTTGTATATTGAATTACAGTTGTCGCACTGGTATGATGTTGCGATATTTTGCGATATTTCATTATCATTTTTATCCATTGTGTGCTTACGAGTCAATAAATGTTTATTATAATCATATCGATTAGAGCATCTATAATCACATTTTTTACACTCAAATAAGTTTGCGATTTTTTGCGATTTTTTATTATCCATTATTATCCTATATTGGATAACGAGAAAATCGCCTAAATGATTGCTACGCAAAAAATCGAAAAAATTATGCTGTAAGAAAATTTACAAAAAAACAAAATTCAAAGCATCATGCTAACAACCAGTTTTTCTCGAAAAGTTTGAAGTCTGCATATTTATTTTTGGACATTTTATAAATGTCCATTTTTCAAAACAACCTATTAATAATGATGCCTTCCCAAGACTTTTAAGACTTATTGATTTTCCTACTTAAAGAAATCTTTGCGACAATGCGACAAATTTGTTATCCGTTTTTATCCTTCGACTATTATCGTCACAATTATTAATAATAAATAATATAATATCAAAGCATATGCAAAGCCACATTTTTAAAAATATTAACCATTGCGATTTTTGCGAGATTTAAATTATCCATAATTATCCATCGATGGATAACAAAAAAGTCGCAAGAATGTCCGTTTCAATAAAAATCGAAAAAATTATGCTGTCAGAAAATTTACAAAAAAATCAAAGTCAAAGCATCATGCTAACAACCCAGTTTTTCGAGAATTTTTGAAGTCTGCATATTTATTTTTGGACATTTTATAAATGTCCAATTTTCAAAACAACCTATTAATAATGATGCCTTCCCAAGACTTTTAAGACTTATTGATTTTCCTACTTAAAGAAATCTTTGCGACTTTTGCGACAAATATTGTAGCATTTTTTAGCATTTTACATTATCGAGCGGATTTTTAACAGTTTCATTCAATATGCTCAAATCATATATCATAACATTTTTATATATTATTAAATTATTGCGATAAATTGCGATAAATATGTAGTCCTTTTTAGCCTAAACAGACTACAAGAAAAATCGCAAGAATATCCATTTCAAAAGAGATAAAATGTGTGAAAAATTGACTTCGATTTTTTGTGTATACAATACTGTAATTATACACAAAATGGGATGCGATTGGGGAATGTACGCTATCTACAAAATAACATTTGCTGATAAGCCACAATGCGAGTTCATAGATTTCATGGGAGCTGTAGGTATCTGGCTTATGTGTCACGAAGAAGATGATGCAGTGTATGTGCAAATGGATAATTGGTTAAAGAGTTGTCCGCCGATTACAGTTATCTACGAAAATGGCGCTTGGCCAAATGCTCAAGGGGATATTGTATATTCTACTCCTGATTGGGGAGGAGCTTCCATTCAACATTCTATGTCGCATGTTCTGGAGCTGCTTAAATATGAAGATATGTCAAAGGTTATTAAGATAGAAGCATTACCTTACGCGGAACGGAGGGTGTAAAAATTTGGCGGTGTGGATGCAACACAAAAAACAGTGAAAATTGATTACTATTTTTTTACTATAAAATAAACTCACTTAAACCAACCAACCAACAACAAAAACATGTCTAACATTCTAACCCAGTCTCTCATCGCCGCCATTTCCGCTTCCGAAGCGGAGAACCAGGTCTTGCGCTTGGAGAACCAGGCCCTACGTGACCAGCTATTTGCTTTAACGGAAAAACCCGTTTTGTGTGTAGATATTTCCCAGAAAGATAACCTAGAAGAGAAAAAGAGGCAGTATATTGCCGAGAAAAAGAGGCAGTATACCTTGAAGAACGAGGTAGACTGCGAGTGTGGCGGAAAATCGTCGAAGACGCCCTCCGTCAAGGCGAATCACGAGAAATCCAAGCAGCACATGGAGAATATGCCAAACGAGCGCAGCGAGTCAGTCGCGAACGCCTTCCAAAAGTGGAAGGCAGTCACCAAGGAAGACAGGAAACTCAATAAACAGAGAGACGCGCGCAACGCTTGCAAGATTCAGTGCGCGTGCGGAGGAATTTCCTATAGCAAGCAGAGGTATAGCAGAACGCACGAGATGAGCGACCGCCACAAACAGTATTTAGCGGACGATTTGAATAAGTTTTCGGATTCTATCGATGACTTGGTGTGAAATTGGGGCGGGGGTAAATAAACGCTAACGAATACTAACGAATAACAACTTTTTTTACGGAGCAAAATCCGATATCTTGCACTTCTTGATTAATTCAATATTCTCATACAAACAGAAAGTCCCATCACGGAGCGTTTTTCTACCATTCAAATCAACCTCGTGCATATGCAAATGGCGAATCTCGTCCGGTAGCTTATCCGGGTCCTTAAATATAAAATAACCATTCGACTGTATATCCTCCTGCTTCCTCGACCGCAACTTCGATATAAATTCATACATCTCCAATTCACTATCAAAATTCAAAAAAGGCAGGTTGTTAACCAGCCTAGTGCCAGTGGTAAATACTATAATCGGCAATGAGCAGGACATTATTATATTTTATAGTTTCTCCTTTATCTTGTTTTCATAAACGCTATAAATATATAAATAGAATATATAATGTCGACAAGGAAAAATCGGAAAGCGACCAAAAATGATTATATAGTGGCCATACCATCGTATAATCGCTCGGATGTTATATCGAACAAAACCCTGAAAACACTCGCCGAAGGAGGTGTCCCAGCAAAACAAATCTATATATTTGTAGCCAATAAAGCGGAATACCAAAAATATTTAGGCGCCGTTTCGAAGGATTTGTATGGAAAGCTCGTAATTGGTAAGAAGGGTATTACCAACCAACGGCGGTTCATCGTGAACTATCTTCCCGAAGGCCAGATGGTTGTCTCTGTCGATGACGATGTGGAAGGGTTGTTCCGTAAGAAATCCGATAAGGTTCTCGAGAAAATCACGGACCTCCATCTTTTTTTCAAAGACGCGTTCGACCGTCTGAAAGAGGAAAAACTCTATTTATGGGGGGTTTACCCGGTGCTGAACCCCTTCTTCATGAAGGATACTGTAACCACCGACTTCAAATTTGTAATCGGCTGCATATATGGGTTCATCAATCGCCATACAAAGACCATCAAGCCATCGAGGCAGAGCGACCAGAAGGAAGACGTGGAGCAGAGCATCAAGTATTTCATCAAGGATGGTGGTGTTTTAAGATACAATAACGTGTCATTCAAGGCGAAGAAGCACGCGCCGGGTGGTTTAGGAGTGACCGCCGACCGCTTAGAGGCGAACAAATCGGCTGCAGAATACCTACAGAAGACCTACCCCGAATTCGTCAGCATCTTCACCCGTGATAATGGTATGACGGAGGTAAAAACCGCGCGCATAAATCGAATCCAAAAAGAATAATGAAAATATTTATGTTTACAAATATAAATATAAATTATTACGTCCTACTCGCAGACCCAGGTCTCGTAAGCCTGCGAATCGTATGATTGTGCTTCTCATAGAATCGCCGAGTCTTGTTTTTCGTCCGTAACCAAATCTTGTATCGCAAATAGCAGACAATCGACAGACGTTTCGCGTCCTTATCCACGGGCTTCATCGGTAGATTCCCGTGCCACTCATGCACATCCATAAACAACATATCACCGGTTCTCACATCGACTCCGATACCATACTGAGGAAAGCATGTCTCAGAACCTTCATATTTACCGTGTTCGATGACGGCCAAATTACCGAATCCCTCGGCATCATCACCCTTATCCTTATGAATCGACGTCTTGAAATTGACGTTTGTGGTGATGGTGGTAAACGCGGTCCCAGGCACCTTGAAATACGTCTGCTTCGCCTTCTTATTCTGTTTTTCGAAGTGGTCCGGCGCATACTGTTTATAGAGGTCATTGATTTCCTTCACCAGAGGAATCATCTTCTTGAACTTGTCGGGGTAGTCGCGATTGAATCGGCACTCGCGAATCTCGAGCGGGGCCTTTATTCCGGCCTTCTTGAATGCAACCTTATAGTTCGGCGGAAATCGGTCGAAAAACCCGATGATATTCGACATGATTTTCGGATTATCGTATACATTCTTCGATTTGCTCCCACTCGTGCTCCCACGATTACTCGTGGGTGTTTCAGCAAAATCAATGACATTATCATAGAATGCTGTGGCATTCGTCTTGGAGAGCGCACCCTTACGGAATCGTAATAACAGTTTCCCATCGGCGGCGTATACGTCGGCATCATGGTCACGAATGATGAAATTTATCATCGACGCGGACACGAAACGATTGCCTAAATTGTCTGCATGTGCGTCATCGATGTCTTTATCAACGGTGTATATAGTTACGCCATCTATAACCTCTTTTTTAACTATCGTCATACTTATACTATGACGATATTTTTATTAGATAAAATCCCTTGGATTTTTATAAAATCCCTTGGATAAAATCCCTTGGATTTTAGACCCAAGGTTTCATTTCCAGCTGCCTGAAATCACGGTCATGGTTACTCGGTAACTCGAGAGGAACGACTAAGCTACTTTGGTCCTGGCAATAACGCTCGTAACCCACAGCCTCGGTATACACGCTCGAAACACAATACTCCAGAACAATCTTATTTAGACGTTCGACCTGCTGGGTTATCTCTATAGGCTTATGCTCAGCATATTGCAGATACGTGCTACGCATGATGATTTTGAGATTATTGATGTTCTGGTTCGGAATCACATACAAACCACCCGATTTATCATAGACCCCGGCACGGATTCCGTTTTGCAATATCTGAATATTCCCAGCGGAAAAGAATACCGACGCCAGCATATTATCCTCAAAGACGCCCGCTGTTGCGTCACGGTAATCGGTGGCCTTGTTCGCAATCATCACTTTTTCCGACATTTTCATTTGTATAGACATATCCGGTGGCTGAATGATATTCGCACGTCCATTGTATTTCACTAAATCCAAAATAGAAACCGAATTCATAACTATATTATAATATTATATAATATTTAGTTATTATATAATGGAAAGCTTTTACATAATTGTCCTCACAATTGCAACGATTATTCTCATAATTTCGCTGGCGACGATTGGATTACTCATGGACCAAGGTAATAAGGCGGGACCATTCCCACCTATATCACTGAAATGCCCCGATGGCTGGAAAGAAACATCTACATCTGATTCTACAACTGGTGATATTTCGTATACATGCTCATCGTCCACACTCGGTAGAAATCTGCTGTCTGGCGACGGAATCACCGTAACTAATGGAAGCGATAAGACGCTATCGTATAATGACAAATCGACGACTATATGCAGTAAACACAAATTCGCACAGAGGAATAATCTAATATGGGATGGTATATCGAATTACAACTCTTGTTAAACCGATAAATAGACACTTATCGGTCATTGACCACGACGAATGTGAATCCGCGCCGGGCGGATTCACATTCGCCGTTGGTTTAAACCACGAATTTTAGGACACTCGGCTTCTCCCCATACACATACTCGCGCTTACTCATGGCGACCTCCGATTGAAACAGCACGGACACCGGTGGTCGCCCTTCGACGATGATGTGATTCATCTCCATAATATCGTATTTCAATCGACGCAGGTTCTCCACCTCCGGTATCAAATCATTCTTATAAGTCTCGATGACGGTAGTCAAAATATTCTTGTTGTCTGTAGTTGCATATTCCGACAACATCCCACGTATACTACGATTCAGTTCATGGATTGTTTCTGTCTTGGTCTTTATCAGCTCTTGGGTATGAGGATTGTTATATAATTCGTTATGTTTATCCAGCTCGTCCTTGTATATCTTACTATCCTTGTTGTATTCATCGATTTTACGGGTGAATATCTTACCCGAGGCCGCCTCCGATACATAGTTGAAAAGGGTGTCCATTTTGAGCTTGATGATGCGGTCCTTCGTGTCATTCATAGAATCCCTAAAGGTATTCAGTATAATTTCATCCATCTCGAAATTACCACGGGACAACTTAATATCCAACTTACAGGGTTTGTTCGTATCACCACAGATGGCCGTGTAGCCATTGACGTCGTTGGCAAAAATGGTGCCGACGGGGCGCTTGCAATGGATACACTTGGGGCGAACGGCCGCTACACGTGTCGCGCGGTCCTTGCGATTTACGCCCCGCTGATATGCCGCCCGCTTCTTATCGAGAACATCCTCTTCGTATTTGGTCTTTAGCTTGAAATAACGGGTTAGGGCATCGTCGTAGTTAATCTTACGCTCGATGTCTCTGTCTTCTTTATCACCATCGCCATCCTCATCACGACCTACAGGTATGGTATTGTTCTCCGATAGGAACTCATGAATTGTATCGGGGAGGTTCTCGATTATAACTAAAGGATTGTTCGAAATATGGAGTATTCGTAGTTCCTTCATGTCTTTCAAATCGATGTGTTTCAGTTTATTTTGGCCACAATAGAAGTTGACTAAACTTTTCGGAAGCGCACCAAATTCGACAATCTTATTGTTTTCGCAATGAAGCTCTTGAAGGAAGGGAGTCTTACTCAAATTGATGGACGATATATAATTGTCATCACAATCTAAATGAACCAGGCCATTAGGTAGGTCCGGTAGGCTGACCAACAGATTTTTCGGACAAACCAGTTTCGTGATTTGGTCGGGAATATTGAGAATATCGGTTATATTCCCCTCACCGAAAGCGATAGTTCGCAGTTTACTGAATTTGCACACGGATAAATCCACTTCTCCTTGCAGAGGTGTATTTATATTTAATTCGACCAAGTCGGGGCGAAGGTCCTTTATGAAGTCTAGCAATACAGATTGCGCCGAATTGTTTTCTCGGATAATTTGTTCGCGCTCTTCGTTGATGAAACTCATATAAATTACAATTACATATAATTTTAGCGATAGACGAATACATAATGTATTGTGTATATATACAAATATCATGGCAACAGTTTCAGGTAACACCATAACTGCAAACAGTATAGTTTATACGTGTTCCCATGTTCCAGGCGTTGGGGCATTAGGTAATGTAGCAACGGTTACTAACATTCTTACGACATCTGGTTTAATTAACATACAATCACATGTCTCTGGAGCTATTACCGGGTCTATTGGGAATATATTCGCCGTTATAGGAATTAAGGACTCAGCTGCATTTGGTATAACAACTATCACCAGTTTAACTCTACCACGGTCGCTTTTATACATAGACGCTAGTGCATTTTTTGGTTGCAGTAGTATAACGAGCACACTAACAATCGCCGGGAATATCCAAACGATTGGAACAAGCGCATTTTACAATTGTTTAAAACTCCCAGCAGTAGCACTGGGTGGCAATTTATTATCGATTGGTCAAAATGCGTTTATAAATTGCACAACATTAGGAACATTAAATATCCCACCGAGCGTTACCATCATTAATAGTAGCGCATTTAATGGTTGCAATAGTATAACGAGCACACTAACAATCGCCGGAAATATTCAGTCGATTGGGTCTAGTGCATTTAGTGGTTGTACTAAAATCCCAGCAGTAGCACTCGGAGGCAATTTATTATCGATTGGAGGTAGCGCGTTTCTCAATGGTACATCGATAGGAACCATAAACATACCACCTAGCGTTACCCTCATCGATAATTCCGCATTTAGTGGTTGCAGGAGTATAACAAGCACACTAACAATCGCCGGGAATATTCAGTCGATTGGAACAAGCGCATTTAACAGTTGTAGTAAAATCCCAGCAGTAGCACTCGGAGGCAACTTATTATCGATTGGAGTATCAGCATTTGAAAATTGCGCAACATTAGGAACATTAAATATACCGCCGAGCGTTACCATCATCAATAATACAGCATTTAATCTTTGCACAGGCATAACGAGCACACTAACGATTGCTGGAAATATTCAGACGATTGGAACTTCTGCATTTGCAAGTTGTGCACTGATACCGGCAGTGGCACTTGGTGGAAATTTATTAACAATCGGAAATGGCGCTTTTCAGAATAATTCGTCAATGTTAACAATAAATATCCCACCAAGCGTTAGTCTTATTTCCATGAGCGCATTTCTAAATTGTTCTAATTTAAGTAGCGAACTAACAATAAATGGGAATATACAAACTATAGGGGGAGGGTATAAGCAAGTCGGCTACAGCTTATTATATGAGGGTGCTTTTCAGAATTGTACTTCACTTACATCGGTTATCTTAGGTGGTAATTTAAGGGCAATCGATACTTATGCTTTTAATCTTTGCACATCATTAAGAACACTAAACATCCCTCTGAGTGTCACCACTTTAGGAAGTAACGCGTTTAGATATTGCAGTAATATAACGAGTGCCCTAACAATCGCTGGAAGTATCGTGTCAATTGGAGACTATACATTTGATGGGTGCAGTAATATACCCGAAGTAGCACTAAGCAATAGTATTAATACTATAGGAACCTACGCATTTAACAATTGTACGTCCTTAGGTAAAATAAATATCCCAACGGGGATAACTAATATAGGAGACTACGCATTTGGTGAATGTAGTAACATAACAAGCACTTTAACACTAGCAGGAACTTTGCAAACCTTCGGCGAAGGTGCTTTCTATAATTGTGCTAATATCCCTGCAGTGGCATTAGCTTCACAAATACCATATATTAGTTCCTACGCATTTTCCGGATGCACATCATTAGGCACAATTAACCTACCAACGTCTGCGTCATCTATAGGACTTTATGCATTTTTGAATTGCTATAGTCTATCAAGTCCGTTAGTAAGTACCGCAAGTTTTATTTACACTGGTGCTTTTCAGAATTGTTCTAAATTAACGTCGATAACACTCGGACCATTAGGACAGATTCCCGCTCTCATGTGTTCCAATTGTACTTCCTTAGGAACCATAACTATACCAACGGGGGTATCTTCTATAAGTGACAATGCATTTTTTAATTGCTCGAGTCTGTCGAATGCCCTAACATTAAGCGCAAGTATCGTAGAAATATCGACTTCTGCATTTAAGAACTGTTCTAAAATCCCATCAGTAGCGCTTGGTGGTAATATTAGTACAATTAATACTAGTGCATTTGAAAATTGTACATCAATAGGTTCCATAAATATCCCAACGTATGTCGGAATTATAGGAGCCAGCGCATTTAAGAATTGTAGTAACATAACCAGCACTTTAACTATCGGCGGAAATATTTTAGTAATGGGGACGGATGTATTTTTTGGTTGTAGTAAACTCCCAGCAGTAGCACTAAGGATACAAGCGATTACTGATAGAATGTTCTATAATTGCTCATCAATCGGGACATTAAATATTTCAACAAATGTTATTAGTATTGGATTAAATGCTTTCGAGAATTGCTCAAAAATTACTAGCACGTTGACAATCGCCGGCAATATTCAGACGATTGGAATCAGTGCGTTTGGCAATTGCTCGCTTATACCAGCTGTAGCGCTAGGAGGCAATTTATTATCAATTGGAGCAAGCGCATTCTGTAATAATACGTCGCTAGGAACATTAAACATACCAATTAGTGTTAGTAGCATTGGAACTAATGTATTTGAGAACTGCTCGAAAATAACGAGCGCACTGACAATTGCTGGAAATATTCAGACGATTGGAATATCTGCGTTTGGTAATTGCTCGCTTATACCAGCTGTAGCGCTAGGAGGTAATTTAGTGTCAATTGGAGCAAGCGCATTCCGAAATAATACGTCGCTAGGAACATTAAACATACCAATTAGTGTTAGTAGCATTGGAGCCAATGCTTTCGAGAACTGCTCGAAAATAACGAGCGCACTGACAATTGCTGGAAATATTCAGTCGATTGGAGAAAGCGCATTTAATGGTTGTAATAAACTCCCAGCAGTAGCACTCGGAGGAAATTTATTATCGATTGGAGTATCAGCATTTCAAGATTGCACAACATTCGGAACTCTGAACATTCCGCCGAGCGTTACCCTCATCGATAGTCAAGCATTTCTAAGTTGTCGTGGTATAACGAGCACACTAACAATTGCTGGAAATATTAAGACGATTGGGTCTTCCGCATTTTTAAGTTGTCATAAACTTCCAGCAGTAGCACTCGGAGGCAATTTGGTGACTATTGCAGGAAGCGCATTTCAAGAGTGTACTTCATTAGGAACACTAGATATATCAACTGCTAGCAAACTAACAACTATTGGTGCATCCGTTTGTTTAAATACAAAGTTAAAGTCTATAGTTATACCGGCAAGTGTAACATCTATCGATGGTGCAGCATTTAATAACACGTATGCTTATGCACAACCGAAGACATTGACAAATGTCACATTCTTAGGGGCATGTCCTAATATAAATAATAGCTTTGCAGCAGCATTTGACATGGTTACAAATAATGGAACACTCAATTATAATCTAACAAATTTCACAGATACATTTGATACACTGGCACGAACATATTTTGACTTTTACCCATTCATCGATGGGTCAGTAGGATACAGAACGACTTCAGCAACCACGGCGAATGTAATTTCTGCCAATGTTCTAACAACCTCTACATCAGTAAATATATCAAGTTCAATAACACGTGACCATGCAGGAGTACCAAATACATATGCAGTCATAAATATCGAAGACGGCGCATTCTATGGTAATACATATATAACATCACTGACTATACCAGGTTCGATATCGAGTATCGGACATTTCGCATTCCAAAATTGTTCAAATATAACGAGCACGCTAACAATCGCTGGAAATATTACGGCAATCGGAGTAAGTGCATTCCAAAATTGTAATAACATACCGGCAGTAGCACTTGGAGGCAATTTATTATCGATTGGAGAGCAAGCATTATACTATTGTACTTCTCTAGGAACTCTAGATATATCAACGGCTAGCAAATTAACTAGCATCGGTATATTTGCATTTACTGGATGCAGGATGAGTTCTGTTACTATACCAGCTAGCGTCACGAGTATTGGAGGTGGCGCATTTAATAATAATGTTTATGCTAGCACTGTTCCATCTACACTAACCAATGTAACATTTCTTGGCGCATTTCCAACAATTGGTACAAATTTATTATTTGTAATTTTTGGGCCATACTATGCGTTTAATGCTGTGTCAAACAGCACGCTAAATTATAATCTAACAAGATTCACTAGCGCTGGATTTGATACACTAGGCCGAACATATTTTGACTTTTATCCATTCATCGATGGAACTATAGGATACAAACGAACATCGGCGACCACGGCAAATGTAATTTCCGCGAATGTCCTAGTTGGTCCATCTGGTACAAGTGCAGTAAATATAGCGAGCTCAATAACCCGTGGCCACAGGGGAGCGAACGCAACGTATGCTGTTATAAACATCGAACCGAGCGCATTCAGCGGCAACACATATATAACATCGCTGACTATACCAGGTTCGATATCGAGTATCGGAGCTAGCGCATTTTTTGCTTGCCAGGGAATAACAAGCACACTAACAATTGCTGGTAATATTCAGACAATTGGAGCAAGCGCATTTGCATTTTGTAATAAACTCCCAGCAATAGCCCTTGGAGGTAATTTATTATCGATTGGAACAACCTCATTTTATAATTGTACAACACTCGGAACATTGAACATCCCGCAAAGTGTTAACACCATAAACGATGGTGCATTTTTAAATTGCATGAGTATAACGAGCACCTTAACAATCGCCGGAAATATTACGACAATTAGCTCTGAGGCATTTAGCGGTTGTAATAAAATCCCAGCAGTAGCCCTTGGAGGCAATTTATTATCGATTAGAACATCAGCATTTAGTGATTGCACAACACTCGGAACATTGAACATCCCGCTCAGCGTTACCATCATAGATACTAGCGCATTTGCAAATTGCAATAGTATAACGAGCACACTAACGATTGCAGGAAATATTGCGGCAATAGGAATACAAGCATTCCAAAATTGTAATAAAATCCCAGCAGTAGCACTCGGAGGTAATTTGTTATCGATTGGCTCTTTTGCATTTAAAAATTGCACAACATTAGGAACATTGAACATCCCTACAAGTGTTACCAATATTGCAGATAATGCATTCGAAAACTGTTCGAAAATAACGAGTACACTTACCATC
>Ga0214919_10001503_pt1 | contig 38016 bp, 32 predicted proteins | sample LL1503_MetaG_FD_177994 | JGI IMG/M metagenome (GOLD analysis project Ga0214919, IMG submission 177994) | Freshwater microbial communities from Lake Lanier, Atlanta, Georgia, United States - LL-1503 | ecosystem: Environmental > Aquatic > Freshwater > Lake | place: USA: Georgia | collected...
TATTTCTGCCTCCATTCCATCCCACCATGATGCGACCATCGGCAAGTTCGACAAATGGAGCTGCTCCAATTCCAGTCCAATCTCCCTCACCATTATTTGGTGGTGTAACGAATGTCCACGTGTTTTTCACAACGTCATACAAGTAACTCTGATTGGAATTTTCTTCAAATGCCCCATTAGCGGCCGTATTTTGTTCGCCACCAACAATTATGAAATTACCACTGTGTAAAACTGCGCCATTTACGTTTTGTGGGTTATATCCGGCTGGTGGTTGCGCAGCCTGCTCCCAAGTGCCGTCTAAATAATTTCCATTTGCATCCGGTGTCAGTAACCACCATTTCTCGAAACCCCCACCGCCACGTGATTGGATAAGAACTTTTCCGTTCGTCATTAAGTACATATGTTCGGCACTACCATCAAGGGCTTGCGGGCGAGGTAAAAGCTGCCATGAATCTTTACCTGTGACAACTCTTTTTAAATTGATACCTATAATCCAGTTACCAGAAGCATCTTGCTTCATAACTTCATCGGCAGCGGAAAAAATCTTTACTGTTCCATCGGCTTGGGGAGAGACTAAATATTGCGTTCCTTGATTTGATTTAAAATCCCCACTGCAAAAGTTGCAATACCAACTGAGAATATAGTCAACATTTGCAATATCGAAACTCACAACTCCAAATGAATCAGTACGTCCTTCTTGCCGATCATGACGATTAACTTGAAAGAGAGTAACTTGATTACCTGCTCCAACATTTATTCCGGTAATTGGGTTAATAGCTACAAACGAAACATGCACCTTTGCAGCAGATGCGCTAGGAATTGCCATTGCAGTCAAGAAAAGAATTATTGAACCTAGGTACGCAAGTTTCTTCATTTCAATCTACCTCTCCGTAGATTTAGCAGCAATTGCACTCTCTTAATCAGAGCACACACTACTAGATTGGGTTTACGGAGGTCTTTAACTCTCAATAATTAAATTTCTACCCCGATGTATTTAGTCTGTAAGAACTCATGAATTCCATCAAAGCCACCTTCACGGCCCAGACCTGATTGCTTAACTCCCCCAAACGGTGCAGCTGGATCTGAAATTACGCCTTTATTAATCGCAACCATTCCAGATTCCATCGCCTCTGCAGTGCGAAGAGCGCGGGTTAGGTTTGATGAGAATACATAACTAATCAAGCCAAAATCAGTGTCATTGGCTAATGCAATACCTTCTGCATCGGTATCGAAAATAACAATTGGAGCAACTGGGCCAAAGATTTCGTGGAGCAAGATTGGATTATCTTTTTCAACGATTAAGACGGTAGCTGGATAGAAAGCGCCGTCACCTTCTGGCTTTACTCCGCCAATTTGAATTTTTCCGCCAGCTGCAACGGCAGAGTCAACTAATTCAGCGATTTTATTGCGTTCTTTCAGCGAAACTGATGCGCCAAGAGTGGTTGTGCTGTCTGTTCCGCGCCCAACAACAAAACTACTCATAGATTTAGTCATCTGTGCAATAAATTCTTCAGCAATGCCGCGTTGCACATAAATTCTATTTGCTGATGTGCATGCAGCTCCACCATTGCGCATCTTTGCCAGTATCAACTGTGGAATCGTTACTGCAAGATCTGCATCATCGTGAACAATTACCTGTGCATTTCCACCAAGCTCCATTGAGCAGCGAATAACTTTATCTGCAGCCTCTTTTAGAATAATTCGGCCGACTTCAGTAGAACCTGTGAATGAAAGATTCTTTACACGTGGATCGTGCAACATTTTAGAAATAGCTTCACCTGTTTTTTCAGGCAGAACTAAATTCAACACTCCCTTTGGCAAGCCTGCGCGTTCCATGACATCAACAATGTACATCGCCGTCAACGGAGTTTCGGTTGCAGGTTTTAAAATCATTGTGCAACCAGCAGCAACTGCAGGTCCGATTTTGCGTGTGGCCATTCCAGCTGGAAAGTTCCAGGGTGTAATAAGAATAGAGAGACCAATAGGTTGGTGTGTTACAAGAATTCGCTTGTCCCCTGATGGCGACATGCGGAAATCTCCGGGAGTACGGACAGTTTCTTCGGCAAACCAACGGAAAAATTCTGCAGCATAAGCAGCCTCACCGCGGGCATCCGGCATTGCCTTTCCATTTTCGCGAGAAATCAACGTAGCGATTTCTTCAAGTTCACTTGTCATAATTTCAAAGGCTTTTCGCAAAATCTCAGAGCGATATCGTGGTGCAGTCTTGGCCCATGCCTCTGCAACAGCATCGGCGGCAGCAATCGCGGCTTCACAGTGGGTCTCGTTGGCTTGCGAGACTTCGGCAATTACCGTTCCGTCGCTTGGATCATGGACAGCTACCTTGCTAACTCCATCGACCCATTGGCCATTGATATATAACTGTGTATGCATAAGACGAGCATACGCTCAGCCTGCGTGAAGTTGAAGTCGCTGCGCTCTACGATAGAGTCCTTGCAGTTAAGTTGCTGCTAAACGCATATATATAGAGGAGTGTTTAGTGCCTAAGTCGTGGACAGATGATGCGCCAGTGCCGGTCGTGCTTCAAGACCATGCGCATCTAAAGGACTCATTCGCCTATAAGGTCAAACGCAAACTTCTCGGTAATCCGCTCAATAGACACTCCTTAGGCCACCAACGATTGAGCAAGCGTTACGCCCTTGGAATTCTCTCATCGGATTGTATTTCTTCATCGGCATACGGATCAGAGCAAATCCTTATAGCTTTATTACCAGCCTTCGGTTTAGCTGCATTTTCGATTTTAATGCCGATGACCGCCGTTGTTTTGGTTATTCTGACAATTATTACACTCTCTTACCGAAACGTAATTAATGTGTATACAAAAACCGGCGGTGCGTACATAGTCTCTCGCGATAATTTTGGTCCGGTTGTTGCACAAATTGCTGCTGTTGCTTTAATGCTTGATTACATAGTAACTGTTGCAATTCAATCGGCTGCGGGTGTTGCTGCAATCATCTCAACATTCCCAAACTTATCTCCATTAAAAATACCAATGATTCTGCTTGTCATTGGTGTCCTGACATATGGAAATTTACGTGGAGTTAAAGAAGCTGGCAAAGCCTTTGCGCTTCCAACGTATTTCTTCGTCGGCTGTATGTTTATTGTCTTTGGTATGGGAATTTATAAAGCGTTGACGGGCACATTAGAGACGTTAAGTACCTCTCAACCGGGTGCAATAGCAGTTGGTGAAAGTCATGGCTTGCTCACCGCCGCAGCGATCTTTATTCTACTTCGCGCTTTTGCAAATGGTGGATCATCATTAACCGGCCTCGAAGCAATTTCCGATGGCGTTGCACTCTTCGAGCAACCAGAGCACGTAAACGCTCGTCGTACCCTCTTTGTAATGAGTGGCCTGCTTGGCTCGCTCGTTCTCGGTGTTTCGTGGTTTGCGCACAAAATTCATGCAATGCCGTATGAATCTGGAACGCCAACAGTTATCTCGCAGATCGCTAAAACTATTGTTGGTGATGGCGCATTCGGACAAACCATGTTCATCATGGTTCAGTTGGCAACAATGCTTATTCTTTTCGCAGGCGCTAATACGACATATAGCGCCTTCCCTATTTTGGTTAATTTCGTAGCATCCGACGGTTACTTGCCCCGCCAACTCACTAAGCGTGGACACCGTCTAGCTTTCTCAAATGGAATCATTCTTCTATCTGGTGGCGGCATCTTTTTAGTCCTCTTTACTGCCGGCTCAGTTGAGCACCTCGTTGCTTTCTACGCATTAGGCGTATTCACTGGTTTTTGTTTAGCTGGCTTTGGAATGACTCGTCACGCTCTGCGCAACAAGACTGGTGCATGGCGGGCTAAAGTCTTTATCAACGCACTTTCCGGATCTATCTCCTTCTTTGTTGTGATTATTTTCGCCGTTGTTAAATTCACTGAAGGTGCATGGTTAGTACTAGTTACTGCACCTATTCTTGTGGTTTCCTTTTTACGCCTACGACGCCAATACACACGTGAGCAAGAAGCACTTTCAGTAAAGCGTGAACATGAACGAGCGACGTCAATTGCTCGACATGATGTAACCGTCTTGGTTGATAGCGTTGATCTTGCAACAGTTGGTGCGATTCGCTACGCGCGGAGTTTGAATCCGCGTAATTTAGCTGCGGTCCACTTTGTCATCGATGATCGTCGAGCCGAAGAGATTCAAAAGGCATGGGCATTATCAGATGCTCTGGATGACGTGACTCTTGAACTTATTGATTGCCCTGATCGTCGTTTAGCTAATTCGACTTTAGATTATGCGATCCGAATGACCGAGAAAGAAGATGTGGAGTTAACACTTCTTCTACCTCGCCGTTCTTACTCTGGTTTCTTGGGTCGCCTGCTCCACGATCAAACTGCTGAAGAGATTGCCGCACCAATTTCGCAGTTGCCACGTGTGGTTGCAACGATTGTTCCATTTGATGTTGATCGCATAGCGACTAGATCAACAATACAGTTTGTTCCCCCTGAGAAGAAAAAAACCACAGCAAAACTTTCACCAAAACTAGTAGTTCCGATTAATGTCGAGCCCGTCAGTCATTACGCTGAAAACATAACTGCTATTAGTGAAATACAGTGGCGCAAGCGAGCTCAAGTTCAAGGCCGAGTTACTTCAATTAAAACCGCTCCCCGTGGTTCTGCCCCAACTCTTCAGGTAGAAATCTGGGATGAAACTGGTGGAGTATCACTTCAATTCTTAGGCCGCCGTGAAATTGCTGGGCTTGAAGTAGGTTCACAAATGCGCGCAGAAGGCATGGTTGGTGAAGAAGAAGGTGCAATGGTAATTCTTAATCCTTCTTACGAACTCCTTGTATAAATTCCTTTAATAGCTGTGAGCATTCGTTAGCAAGTATTCCAGAGCGCACTTCGACTTTAAATAAAGAGCGAGGATCTCTCAGTAAGTCCCATACCGAACCAACTGCACCAGCTTTTTCATCCCATGCACCAAAAACTACTGTTGAGATTCGAGATTGAGCGATAGCACCAGCACACATTGCGCATGGTTCAAGGGTTACAACAAGCGTGTGGTCTTCTAATCTCCAGCTGCCATTAATTTGTGCGGCTCGACGCAGGGCAACTATTTCTGCGTGCGCAGTTGGATCTTTATGAAGCTCTCGTTCATTATGACCTTGTGCAACGACCTCACCGGTTTTATTAAAGATAATCGCACCAACTGGGACGTCTTCACTTGCCAATGCATCACGGGCAACAAGTAATGCTTGTTGCATCATTTCTTCATCGCTCACAGGTCTAATAACTCTGCAAACTGATCACCGAAACCGAGTCGGTTAGCAATCGCTTCAAGTTGTTCATCCGGGAATAACTCTGAATCATCACACAGTGCAAATAATTCCATGCTGCTCATACCAAGATCTGCCAATATCTCCATGTGACCTATAGGTGTTGTTTCTTCTTCATCTTCAGGAATTGGCAAATCAGCAATCTCTAATAACTCTTCGGCTACAGGATAATCAAGTGCGCACGTTGCATCACTGAGGAATAAAGAAATATGAGTTCCAAGAACGCGAATAAGAATGAAAAACTCTTCATCGATAGAAATTAGTGCAATCGCACCACCATTTGTTTGCTGAGACTTTAGGCTAGAAATCATTTGGGCAATATCCGTGGGATCCGGAAGAAGACCTAAAGTCCAACGCCCATCTTCATGCCAAGCGGCCACAGCGATATCGAACTCATCAGTGATTCCCGTTACTTTTTTTGTGAGCCCAGAAACCTCTTCTAAAGCATCGAACTCTTCGATGTCTTCAGTGAGGTCGTCGTCGAATTCAGGCATGCGAGCATAATTCCACTCATTGGAAAGGAATGAAAGCCCTGTAAGGTAAGGGGTATGAAAGTACACGTTGCTAATCACCCACTTATTGCGCACAAATTGACGGTTTTGCGCGATGAACGTACCGATTCCCCCACGTTTCGTCGCCTTGTAGAAGAGTTAGTGACTCTGCTCGCCTATGAAGCAACGCGAGATGTTCGAACTCATAGCGTTTCAATTACAACGCCAGTTGTGAAAACTCAAGGATTAAAGTTGGCAGAACCACGGCCAGTTGTAGTTCCAATATTGCGCGCAGGCCTTGGAATGTTAGAAGGAATGAGTAAGTTAATTCCTACTGCTGAAGTTGGCTTCCTTGGAATGGTTCGCGATGAGAAAACTCTTCAAGCAAGCACATACGCTAATCGCTTACCAGATGATTTATCTGGACGACAGGTCTTCGTATTAGATCCAATGTTAGCGACAGGTGGAACGTTGATTGCAGCATTCCATTATTTAATTGATTTAGGAGCTAACGACATCACAGCGATTTGCATCCTTTCAGCACCTGAAGGTATTGCCGCAGTTGAAAAAGAGTTTGAAGGAAGCAAGGTTCCAATCACAATTGTTACAGGCGCTTTGGATGAAAAACTAAATGAAAATGGCTACATAGTTCCAGGATTAGGCGACGCTGGAGATAGATTATACGGAGTCGTTTAAGTGGCATCAACTTCACCAGGCTATGGAATTACAATCCGCATTGAAGGTACTTCCGCCTCGCAACCGGTCGCATTAGCAACGTCAATTATTACTGCTGGTGGTGCAACAATTACTGCACTTGATGTCGTGGAATCATTGCTTGAAAAAGTCGTTATCGATATTACCTGTGACACTATTGATTCTGGTCATGCAGATGAAATCGCGATTGCACTTTCAAAGAATCCTGAGCTGACTGTTCGTAAAGTGAGTGATAGAACTTTTCTATTACACCTTGGTGGCAAGATTGAAATCCAATCTAAAGTCCCACTAAAAACACGTGATGACCTTTCGCGCGCATATACCCCAGGTGTAGCGCGTATTTGCCAGGCAATTGTCGATGATCCATCCGATGCTCGGCGTTTAACAATAAAGCGAAATACCGTGGCTGTTGTGACAGATGGATCAGCAGTGCTGGGTCTTGGAAATATAGGACCCGCAGCGGCCCTGCCCGTTATGGAGGGTAAAGCTGCATTGTTCAAGCGCTTCGCCGATGTTGATGCCTGGCCAGTATGTCTAGATACCCAAGATGTCGATGAGATTGTTCGTACCGTTCAATTAATTGCACCGGTTTATGGTGGCATTAATTTAGAGGACATCTCCGCACCTCGTTGCTTTGAAGTTGAACGCAGGCTACGTGACCTTTTAGATATCCCTGTCTTCCATGACGACCAACACGGAACAGCAATTGTTGTGCTTGCAGCCCTGCGTAACGCCCTGAAGCTAGTAAATAAGAATTTATCTGATGTAAAGATTGTTCTGAGCGGTGTTGGAGCAGCCGGCAATGCAATCGCTCGTTTGCTGACTCTCAATGGTGCTAAAAATATTATTGGTTTCAATCAAAAAGGTGTCGTAAATAAATCGATGAGTTCAGATGATTCCATGCAGCAATGGTTTATTGATAACAGCAATCCAGAGAATTTTTCCGGAACAATGTCAGGTGCAATGTCTGGGGCGGATGTATTTATTGGCGTAAGCGCACCAAATGTGATCACTGAGTCTGATGCGGCATCCATGGCTCCACGTTCAATTATTTTTGCTTTAGCAAATCCAGATCCAGAGATTGACCCAGTTATAGCGCGAAAATATGCAGCTGTAGTTGCAACTGGTCGCAGTGATCAACCAAATCAAATCAACAATGTTTTAGCTTTCCCAGGAATTTTCCGCGGGTTACTGGATGCGAATGCCAGTAAAATCACCGATGAACTCTTAGTTGCTGCTGCCAAAGCTATTGCAGACTGTGTTTCTCCAGAACAGCTAAACGCATCCTTTATTGTTCCAAGCGTATTTGATCCAAATGTTACGAAAGCGGTAGCAGCAGCAGTAAAGAAATCGGTGTGATTGAGTTAGCCGCATCTTTTGATGCACAGCTATCCTCACTGGCCCCATTTTTAATCTACCTAGTAACTGGTGTCATAATCTTCATTGAAACCGGGGTCCTATTTGGCTTTTTCTTGCCTGGGGATTCAATTCTATTTAGCGCTGGATTGGTGGCTGCAGCTCACAAAGATGTGAATATTGCGATTTTGGTGACGATTATTTTCCTTGCCGCATTTTTTGGCGATCAGATTGGTTTTGTTTTAGGCCGATTAGTAGGACGTCCTTATTTAGAGAAGAGAAATTCACCTCGAATGCAAAGCATGATTGCTCGCTCTGAACGATTTTATGAGCACACCGGTTGGTGGGCAGTTGTTGCAGCGCGATTCTTCCCGTGGATTCGCACCTTTGTGCCACCAATTGCTGGTGCCTCAAAAATGAATTACTACAGGTTTCTAACAGCCAATGCATTAGGTGCTTTGCTGTGGGGAGTCGGAATCACTCTTGCTGGTTACTACGCAGCTACTTTGCCGTGGGTTCGCACATGGTCATATGCAATTGCTACCTTCTTTATTTGTGCTTCGCTGGTTTCCGCACTCGTGAACTACTTACGCCACCGGCGATAACACCTGCATAGGTCATAACAATTCCAGTCACAAGATATGCACTCACATGAACACCATCTGTTGGTGACACTAGATCAATAACTAGCGAACCAACAAGCTGGCCTCCAACGCTAAAGAGTGTAAATGTGAGAACACCAAGGTGCTGAACAATTGTCGACGTAAAAGCGATGTATATAACTCCAATAACACCGCCGGTATAAATCCACCATGGTCCAGCAGGAAGTGCAACAAAGTGAGTTCGATGTGTTACGACACCGATAAGAATGAGTATCGCTAGAAAACTCGTACCGGTAATAAAATTGAGAAGCGAGGTCGTAAAACTCTGGTGTGAATACTCATTAATCTGGCCATTAAGTGCACGTTGAATTCCAACAACTGCACCGGCAATACATCCTGCAAAAACGGCAATCATGGAGAGATTTCGCGCATCGATGCGGTCTATAACCGACACAATCACGGCAATTACCGTTAGCGCTGCTGCGGCAATCCGACGGCTAGTAATAGCTTTTTTGCCACCACCAGTCATTCCAATTCGATCTACAAATAACGACATCGCGGTCTGTCCGGCTATGGAAGCCACTGAATATATTGCAACACCAATCAGTGGAACGATCTGTGTTTGAATTGCAACAAAGCTTCCACCAAGTGCGCCAGCAAAAAGCTTCCACTGTGAAATCTCTTTGCGCGCAATGGCAGTTCGAAGATTAGAAATTCCCTCTTTAATAGCAGGGTTTATTAGAGCTATCAATGCAATAATAGCTAAGCCTGAACCAAATGAAACAAGTGCGGCTTCAAGACCATTATTGAGTTGGTGAGAGAGTGCTCCGTTTACTCGTGCTTGAATCGCAATCATTACCCCTGAAAGGGCGGCAAGAAGATCTAAGCGCATTAAGCGTGCGTGCCGTGGAATTCTCGCTTATCGGCTATCCAATCCATAAGCGCAAATAAAACTCCAGAGGCAACAAAAGTTAAGTGAATAACTATCCTCCACTTGGTGCCTCCACCAACATGATCTTCGCCTGATAGTTCAATAAAATCTTTGAGGAGTTCAATGACAGAAATAGCAACTAAAGACCCTATTAATTTAATCTTTAAGCCACTGAAATCGATTGTTCCCATCCAGTGTGGGCGATCTTTTGACTCAGTCGCAACATCTATTCGAGAGACAAAGTTCTCATAGCCGGCAAATATAACCATAAGAATCAAATTTGCTAGAAGAGTTAAATCTAGAAGTGCTAAAAGATCTAAGGTGAAACTTTGCGGGGTTGCCTCTGAAATATGTAGGGCTAAATGATAAAACTCGATAATAAATCTAAAGCTCAGTAGGACTAAGGCCCCAACCAGACCAAGATAAAGGGGCGCTAGTAAAAAGCGAGAACGAAAGAGGACTACTTCGACTCCGTGTGTAATGCGATTCATACGAGAACTTTAACTTATCCCTCTAATAAGAGCGTGACGTGCAGCCACTCTTCTTCCAGTTTGTCCTTATTTGTCCGGGCAGTCTGCAGCTCCGCCGTTATCGAAATTAAACGTTCGGGCTCGAATGCGGCGCTTTCCTGATCTGCAAGCAGTTCTGTAACTCGAGCATCTGCTCGCTCCATCTGACGCTCTAAACGGACTTTATCTTTCTTGAGCTGGCGTTCTTCTGCCGCGTTTGAACTCTTTTTTTCTTTTTGCACGATATTACTTGCCTGAGTAGCTCTTTCGCGCATTTCTAAATATTCATCGACACCTCGAGGCAAATCACGAACAGCTTTATCACCCAGAAGTCCAACAAAGCGATCGCATACTCGTTCTAGAAAATACCTATCGTGGGAAATAACAATCAATGTTCCACCATAGCCATCTAGTAAATCTTCAAGTTCAGTGAGCGTTTCAATATCGAAATCATTTGTTGGTTCGTCGAGTAGCAACACATTCGGGCTATCCATCAATAAGCGCGTCAACTGCAGGCGCCGTTTTTCTCCACCGGACAAATCCCCAACTGGTGTCCATTGTGACTCACGATCAAAACCTAAGCGCTCACACAGTTGTGAAGCCGATAGCTCTCGACCTCCGCCTAACTCCACTCGATTAGCAATCTTTTCAACGGCTTCTAGTACACGCCATGTTGGGTCTAATTCATCTAGATGCTGGGTTAAAAAAGCTGGTTTTACAGTTACGCCTGTCACTAACTTTCCCGCAGTCGGTTGGATTTCACCTACAAGGGTTCGCATTAGCGTTGTTTTTCCGGCGCCATTAATTCCAACAATACCGATGCGATCTCCTGGGCCAATATTCCAATACAGATCATCAATTAATTCATTATCACCAAGTTTTACTTGCAAGTGGTGCGCTTCATAAACAGTTTTTCCTAGGCGATTCAATGCAAATTTCAATAATTCACCTGGGTTGCGCGGCTCTGGCTCTCCGGCAATTAAGATATTTGCGGCATCGACTCGAAACTTTGGCTTAACTGTTTGCGCGGGTGCTCCCCGGCGCAGCCATGCTAGCTCTTTCTTGATTAACATATTACGGCGCTGGTCCATTACTGATGTTTGGCGAGCGCGTTCAGCCTTTGCTAAAACAAATGCGCTGTATCCACCTTCATACTCTTCGACTTTTCCTTCAACTACTTCCCATGTGCGATCAGTTACTGCATCTAGAAACCAACGGTCATGCGTAACAACCGTAACTGCCAAACCTTTACGATTATTGATGTATTCGGCAAGCCATGCAACGCCTTCAACATCTAAATGGTTAGTAGGTTCGTCGAGTAAAATTAAATCCAACTCATTAATGAGTAGTTTTGCTAGGCCAACGCGTCTGCGTTCGCCACCTGATAATTGACCAAACTTACGATCAAAAATGTGGTCATCAAAACTTCCAAATAAACCGGTAAACACTTCGCGAATATTTGGCTCACTTGCCCATTCGTGTTTTGCGGTATCCCCCAACACAACTTCTCCAACAGTGCTGTCAGGATTTTCGAAGTCGACTTGAGAAAGAATTCCAATGCGTGCAGAGTTTGACTTCGTTACTCGGCCAGAATCCGGCGCTTCAATTCCAGCGATGACTTTCATTAGTGTGCTTTTGCCGCTTCCATTTCGGCCGACGATTCCAATGCGATCGCCCTCAGATACGCCCAGTGATACAGCGACTAAAAGCTCTTTAATATCAAAGGCTTTCGAGACCTCTTCGATATTTACAACATTGCGCGCCATGATGGGAGAGCGTACCTTTCATCTATGAATGTGACTGACCGCGAATACGCGCTAGAACTAGATAGAAATGACCCACTTGCCGGCTTCAAGGCCCAGTTTGTGGTCTCAGATCCTCAGATGTGTTATTTGGACGGCAATTCTTTGGGCCGCATGCCTAAAGCCACTGTCACTGCAATCACTGACTTTATGAATAATGAGTGGGGGCCTGAGGTTGTAACTGGCTGGGGCCATTGGGTTGATGAGGCACAACCAACGGGTGATTTGCTGGCAGCTGCGGCTTTAGGAGCAGGGCCGGGCCAAACTTTGGTGTGCGATACAACGTCGGTTAATTTCTATCAACTGTGCTTAGCGGCAATTCACGCACGGCCAAATCGCAAAACAATAATCACTGATGCTGCAAACTTCCCAACCGATAGATACATCCTTGATGGTTTAGCTAAGCAGTTTAATTTAAATTTAGTCATTATCGATAATGAAAATGCTTCCGTCGCCTCTCATGAGCGTATGACACCAGAAATCTTGGCACCATATTTAAATGATGACGTTGCCCTTGTTACATTTGAAGTAATCCAATATCGATCCGGTGCTCGTACTGATGTTAAAGCGATTACCGATCAAGTTCGAGCAATTGGTGGATTAGTTGTCTGGGATGCCAGTCACGCGGTAGGTGCTATCAACTTGGATTTAGATGCACTCGGTGTTGATCTATGTGTTGGGTGTACATACAAATATGGTAACTCTGGCCCAGGTTCACCAGCGTGGTTATATGTAAGCAAGAGAATTCAAAAAGAGTTACAGGTTCCAATTCAAGGATGGTTTGCACAAGGTCCTCAGTTTGAAATGGGATCAGTCTTTGAAAAAGCAGATGGAATTCGAGGGTTTCAAATTGCAAGTCCCTCATTAATGGGAATTCGTTGCGTGCAAACTGCATTCTCAATGATCAATGCAGCTGGTATTGATGCCATCGAAGCTAAAGCTGGTACTGGTACACAGATGATGATTGATCTGTATGACGCTTGGTTGGCTCCCCTTGGGTTATCTCTCAACACGTCTCGCACCGCAAAAGAGCGTGGTGGACATATTTCATTAGTGCACCCTGCTGCAGCACAGATTTGCGTTGCACTTCGTCAAATTTCAAATGTTATTCCTGATTACCGAACACCTAACTCAATCCGTTTAGCTATCTCTCCGCTTGCAACATCATATGTTGAGGTGTGGGATGGATTTGAGCGAATGCGCGACTTGATTGAGTCTGGCGCTTATAAAACCGTTAAAGAAGGTGGTTCTAGAGTCACATGAGCGACAACTTTGATTCAGCGCTTACATACACGTCATACCTGGCTGTCGATGAACTATTAAACCTACAACGGCCTCTTTCCGTTGGTCCCGAGCATGATGAAATGCTATTTATCATCATTCATCAAACCTACGAACTGTGGTTCAAGCAAATTATTCATGAATTTCTTGAGGCTCAACGTGCCATGGAAGCTGGAAATACACACTACTCGCTAGCGATACTTGGGCGAATCCGTACGATTATGAAAGTCTGCGTTACGCAAATTGATATCTTAGAAACAATGACACCCTTGCAGTTCAACGCATTTCGATCTTATTTATCATCATCAAGTGGTTTCCAATCGTCACAGTTCAGAAAAGTTGAAGCGTTATTAGGGCGGCGTGATAATAAAATGGCTGGACACTTGCCGCCAGATATCCAAGCTGAAATTGCTTTAATTACTGCGACAAACTCTGTGTGGGATTCAACATTGCAATACTTAGTTAAGCGTGGCCATGCGATGCCTGTAGAAGTTCTCAACCGAGATAAATCTTTGCCTTACGAAGCTAACTTAAAAGTCCAAGATGTGTTACTTGATGTACATCGCAATGACCCTGAAAGTGCTGCAGTGTGTGAACGCCTATTGGATATTGATGAAGGTATTCAAGAGTGGCGCTATCGCCACGTAAAAATGGTTGAAAGAACTATTGGACACAAAATGGGTAGTGGTGGATCAAGCGGTGTTGAGTATTTATCAAGCACGCTATTCAACCCAGTCTTTAAAGATTTATGGGAGATTCGCTCGCGCTTTTAGTTTGGTAGGCCTCGTAAAACTATGTCAGATAACTCTTTTCGTACACGTGGTGCACTTTCGCGTACAGACATCTCATCATCGAGCTGATCAAGAGGGCCCTGTTTTCCTATAGCTACAACTACTAATGGGATTAACTCTTCACCCAATTCAAAGGTTTGAACAGCTTTGGTTTTATCAAAGCCACCCATTTGGTGGGTAATAAACCCGCGACTTTGAGCTTCTAACGTTAATTGAGCAACTGAAAGCCCGCAGTCATATTCAAATCCTGCATAAGGCTTACCATCGGGGCGGGTAGTGCATGCGGTTACGAGAATCAAGGCCGAGGCTCTAAATGACCATGCTTGATTAAATGGAACTAAAGTCTGCAAAAGCCCATCGAAAACTTCATCGCCACGTACACCAACTAAATATCGCCATGGTTGCATATTGTTGGAAGAAGGCGCCCAACGCGCTGCCTCTAGTATCGCTAACAGATCCTCGGGTGCAATGAGGTGTGCTTCGTCAAAAGAGCGAGGACTTCGGCGATCGGCGAAAAGTGGATTTATCTCGACAGAAGTAATTGCTCGCATCATTCAGGAATCTTATTGCACCACTAGAGTTGGCGCATGTCAGGATGGATTCATAATACGGCGGATTGGCTCGTTGCGAATAACCTGCAAGTTCCACTATTTATCTTATTAATTTTATTTGCCTTTGCCGAAGCCGCTGCCTTTGTCGGCTTCGTCTTGCCTGGAGAAACATCACTTCTTATTGGCGGCGTGCTTGCGCATTCTAGAGTCTGGCCCTTATGGCTATTTATGATGTGTGCCATCGTGGGTGCAATTGCAGGTGACTCTGTTGGTTATGAAGTTGGTAAACACTTTGGCCCAAAAATTAAGACGACACAGTTTGGAAAATTCGTTGGTGAAAAACGTTGGAAGCTTGCAGAGCATATATTTGCTAAATATCACGGTGGGGCGATCTTCTTTGGCCGAGCTCAAGCCTTACTTCGAGCTTTAGTACCGGCTTTGGCTGGCATGAATAAGGTTCCATACCGTACTTTTTTGAAGTGGAATGCTGCTGGCGGTATCGTATTTAGTTCTACGGTCATTGTCCTTGGGTATGAATTCGCGAATTCGCTTCATGTGCTTGAAAAATACTTAAAGTACTGGGCCATTTTCTTTTTAGTTGTTGTCGTCTCGGTGATTATGGTCTTAAAAAATAAACTAGAAAAAATGATAGAAGAGTAAATTACTTCTTAGTTACGTTTATTAACTCCCCATAAGCAGTCTTTGCGATAGCTTCTCTGCGTTCTCTGTATGCCTGAGAAGCCCCTGTTATTAAGTGCTCAAAACGCGTTGAGGACTTAATCAGTTCGCGGAGTTCTTCAGGTTTAGAGGAATCGCTAAACACTGGAGGCTCTAGTGCTATTACCTGTACAACAATGTGCGGATGTAAAAATCTATAAATTAGAGCTAGCCGGCGAATACCTAAGTTGGCGACGTGCCGTAAGCCGCGATTAATATGGTCTTGCACAATCAACCGTTTAAAAGTAAAAGTCTTAGTCGTGATTATTTTCTGTTCCGTTGCTAATGCGTGCAAAATTGCGGCAATTTCTTCCCCACCGGTTGTATTAGGAAGTTCTGCGCATTGTGCAGATAAAGCCGCACGAACGTGTGGGTCCTGAAGTTGCCTCACTGTCTTTGTAATATCTGCTAAATCTGCTTGGTCTGCGCGTAATGCAAAGCCGAAATCGTGACACCAGCGCGCACGAGCTTCTTGATCATCTGTTCCGCGAATATTTGAGACAAAAACAGTTGGAACTTGGGCTGGAAGCAGCTCATGAACACCGTTATAGCCAGTCGCACAAATGCCGGCATCAAATGCGTGCAAGACTTTAGCTAAAGGAAAATAGCGAGCAACTTTTATATCAAGGCCAGCCGGTACCAATGAGTTGCCATCTTTATCAATTGGAGCTTTTGTCAAAACCACTTGCAAGTCTTTCCAGCCGATTAAACCTTCCAAAGCGGCAGTCATTTTGTGGTTGACGTCGCTATCACCTGTTCCAAGCTGAACTAAGGCAACGGGACGATTCAAATCCAATCCCAATGTGCGTCGTGCGTCATCGCGTGAAAACGCATCCTCTTTTTTAAATAAAGAGACTGGCGATGTTAAAACGGAATCCTTGCGCTTAGATGTTGGACCAAAATCATAGGCACGTGCAATGTCACCAGGTTCGATTACTTCATCCATCATGGCTGCTTGCAAACCTAAAATAAATCTTTGAGGTTTCTTTTGCCACAATCCACGACGGACCCATACAAGTTTTATCGCGGGATTTGCATGCTTAGCTGCAATAACTCCTGGATAAGGGACTACACCATCAAAAGATAAGACCTTTGCATCGGTTTCTTCTATGAGGGCCGAGAGACGATCTCGCAAATATGCATCCCATTTTTCTCGTGACATCCATAAACGATCTCGACCTGGAATATATTCACAACGAATACCCATGAAGGATGGAATCTCAGCTATTCCGCCAGCCATTGAAACAATTATTGGGTTTGCGACATCTTTCAACGCAAGTGCAACTGCACTTGCTCGCGCAAGGTGCCCCATTCCGACGCCATTGCTGGTCGCAAGAATGATTGTTGGCTTCGACATGCGCCTTAGCCTACCCAAATGCTTGCGTGAATTAGACTCAAGGCGTGAACCTAGTAGCAGCCCGTGCCTTAATTGCAGGAAAAATAGCAGAGCGAGTTTCGATTGAATCGACTAACGGGGTAATCACAGCCATTAAAAGTGATAGTGATTTGCCTGTAACGGTTGCTGGAACCCTTATTCCTGGCTTTGTAGATATTCACACCCACGGCGCAGGTGGATTTTATTTCTCAGCAACTGATCCAGGCGAGATTACAACAGTTATTTCTACACATGTAGCGCATGGAACTACTTCGATGCTTGCAAGTTTAGTTTCTGAACCTATTGAGAGTTTGAAGCACCAGATAAAAACACTCGTGCCTTTTATCAATACAACGGCTATTAAAGGCATACATCTTGAAGGGCCTTACCTTGCGCATGCACATTGCGGAGCCCATGATCCAGCGCTTTTAAAGCCTCCGACCATCGAAGAGCTACAGATGCTCATTGGGCTTTCTGGGGACACTATTCGTATGGTCACAATCGCACCAGAGTTAGATGGGGGGCTCGATGTAATTAAATTTTTAGTTAGCAAAGGCGTATCTGTTGCTTTGGGCCATACAGGTGCAGATTCGCACATTACACAACAGGCAATTGCGGCTGGTGCAAGCATCATTACGCACTTTAATAATGGGATGCCAAAAATTAATTCCGGTGAGAATATCTCATCAGTCGCACTTGCTAATTCAGCAATTGCTCTCGAATTGATTCTGGATGGTGTTCATATAAACGACGCCGATGTTGCTTCGATACTAAGTGCGGCACCTAACAGAATTATCGCAATAACCGATGCGATGTCGGCGGCTGGATCTACTGATGGTGATTATGCAATTGGCAAACTGACCGTACGCGTAGAAAAAGGAGTTGCCAGATTAACTTCTAATAACTCTCTTGCTGGAAGTACGTTAACTATGGATCGAGCATTTTTAAACCTAATCAATAACTTTGGTTTTTCAATAGCTCAAGCAAGTGATGCAACGTCTTCGCTACCTGCGCTTCGCATTGGTTTGAACGATGTAGGCAGTATCGAGGTTGGTAAACGTGCTGATTTTGTTGAATTAACTAGCGATGGATTGATTAAAACGCTTTAATCTCAATTGCCCCAGGATGAATGCAGTGGGCGCCCCTCTGCATATCCAGCCGATGACTGAATCCCGACCACGGCACGCTCTGCAAACTCTTCCAATGTGCGTGCGCCTGCATAGGTGCACGATGAACGTAAGCCAGCGATAATTTCATCTAATAAATCTTCGACCCCAGGGCGTTGTGGATTCAAATACATGCGCGATGTCGAAATTCCCTCTTCAAACAAGGACTTGCGAGCGCGATCAAATGCATCCTCTCCCGTTGTTCGCGCTGCAACGGCACGAGCAGAGGCCATGCCGAATGACTCCTTAAAGAGTTTTCCATTGACATCACTCTGTAAATCACCGGGTGATTCATAGGTGCCTGCAAACCACGAGCCGATCATCACCTGTGAAGCCCCTGCGGCTAGCGCCAAAGCAACATCGCGAGGATGGCGAACGCCTCCATCGGCCCACACATGAGCCCCAAGTTTCTTGGCTTCACTGGCACACTCTAAGACTGCTGAAAACTGCGGACGGCCAACACCAGTCTGCATACGTGTTGTGCACATTGCACCTGGTCCAACACCAACCTTAATAATGTTAGCGCCGGCTTCTACTAAATCTCGGACGCCGTCTGCGGTGACCACATTGCCAGCAACGATAGGAATCGGTGCACCTAAGGATTTAATAGCATGTAAAGCTTCAATCATCTTCTTTTGATGTCCGTGAGCAGTATCGACGACTAATACATCAGCGCCAGATTCGATAAGCGCGGCAGCCTTTGCAGCGACATCCCCATTAATTCCAACTGCGGCAGCAATGCGTAGTTTCTGATTGCTATCAATGGCTGGTGAATACAAAGTTCCACGCAATGCACCAATTCGCGTCATGATGCCCACTAAATCTCCGTTAGCCGAAACAACTGGTGCCAGTTTATGGCGATGTGAATTTAGAAATTCAAATGCTGCACGAGCATCTAATCTATCTGACATAGTTACTAGCTCTTTACTCATTACTTGGTGTAGTTGAGTAAAGCGATCTACGCCTTTGCAATCCTCTTCTGTGACTATGCCAACGGGTTTTCCACCCTCTACAACCACGATTGCGCCATGTGCACGCTTATGTAACAAACTAACCGCATCGGCCACGGTTTGATGAGAGCTAAGCGTTAAAGGTGTATCAAAGAATGTGTGGCGTGACTTAACCCACTTAATGACACTGTCTACAACGGCCAGTGGGATATCTTGAGGAATAACAGATATCCCTCCCCGTCGTGCAATGGTCTCAGCCATTCGACGACCAGAAACAGCCGTCATGTTTGCAACAACTAATGGAATAGTCGTTCCGGATCCATCACTTGATGCTAAATCAACATCCATGCGACTGGAAAGTTCGGAGGCACTGGGCACCATGAATACATCGTCATAGGTGAGATCGTGAGTTGGGTTATTTATGAAGCGCACGTGCGCAAACTATACTCAGGTAAGATGGGCTCATGTCTGAATACCTTATTTCGGCCCGTGGTTTAACGAAAAAGTTCGGGGATTTCACTGCAGTCAATGGCATCGATTTCGATGTCAGCAAGGGTGAATCCTTTGGTCTTCTAGGCCCAAATGGCGCTGGCAAATCGACCGTCATGCGCATGATTGGTGCAACGTCTCAACGTAACGCTGGCGACCTAACAATTCTTGGAAAAGATCCTGAACGTAACGGGCCACAAATCCGCGCGCATTTAGGTGTAGTTCCTCAGCAAGATAGTTTAGATATGCATTTGAGTGTTTCAGAAAATCTTTATATCTATGGTCGTTACTTTGGCCTGCCACGCAAATTTGTAAAGGGCAAGATTGAAGAACTTCTAACTTTTGCTCAGTTAGAAGAAAAACGTGATGCAAAAGTTGAAGCTCTCAGTGGCGGAATGAAGCGCCGCTTAACAATCGCGCGAGCACTTGTCAGTGAACCAGAAATTTTAATGTTGGATGAACCTACAACTGGTTTAGATCCACAAGCCCGTCATATTTTATGGGACCGACTATTTAGATTAAAGGAACAAGGCGTGACATTAGTCATCACAACTCACTTCATGGATGAAGCAGAACAGTTATGTGATCGCCTCATCGTTATGGATAAGGGCACCATCATGGCCGAAGGAAGCCCGGCTTCACTTATTAAGGATTATTCGACTAAAGAGGTCTTAGAGGTTCGTTTTGGTTCGGATCGAAATCAAGAGGTTGCTGACAAATTGCGCGCAATGTGTGAGCGAATTGAAGAGCTTCCCGACCGCGTTTTGATGTATACCGAAGACGGTGAAGCTCTGCTTGAAAAAATTTACGCCAGTGGATTACATCCCAAAACATCACTAGTGCGTCGTAGCTCTTTAGAAGATGTTTTCTTGCGACTTACTGGAAGAACTTTGATCGAATAATGAGCATCCCAACTATTCGCCAAGGATCGCTACAACTTGTAGACGCAGCTAAGGCTCAATCTCGCGGTGCACTCTATGTTGCCGAAGCGCGAATTCGAACAATGGCGAAGTGGATTGGCATTATTTTTGCGATCGCTACCGCCAACCCGGTGCTCTATTTGATCTCTGTTGGTATAGGTCTCGGCGGCTTGATCGACAAAAGCGTTGGATCCGTAGGCGTAGATGGCGTTAAATACTTAACTTTCCTGGCTCCTGCCCTGCTAGCGCAAGCTGCAATTCAAGGAACAATGGATGAAACTGTTTTTCCAACCATTGAAGGCTTTAAATGGAATAGAACTTTTTATTCGATGAACTCCACGCCATTAAGTGGAGCGCAAATATCTATTGGGGTTTTCTTAGCCGCACTCTTTCGCGCTTCCTATACAGTCTTACTTTATTTTGGTGTGATGTGGGCGTTTGGGGCGCTGGAATCCCCGCATGCATGGCTTGCGATTCCAACATCTATATTTGCTGGTGCATCTTTTGGTGCACTCATGCAATCTGTGGCGGCAAGGCTCGAAGATGAAAACTACTTCTTTGTAGTTTTAGGCCGCTTTATTATGATGCCGCTGTTCTTGTTCTCGGGCACATTCTTTCCCTTAACATCCATGCCATTTTTCTTGCAATGGATTGGCTGGATTTCGCCTTTGTGGCACGCGACTGAACTAGGTCGGTATTTAACCTATGGCCACGCAATCTCTTCAACTTTAATGTGGGTGCATTTTGCAGTTTTGGTAACCATGTTGATCAGTGGGTTGATTCTCTCTGCTCACTTCTTTACTAAAAGGTTGGCAAAGTAGATGTTTATTCCAATGGCTGTTGCAATCGCCGAAGCTCGAATTGGTAAGAGGGGTGAACGTTATTACTCCGGTCGCGTACCACAATTACTCGAGCGTGGATTTATTGCATTCAAATCTTCCACCTGGATGATCGTTTTATCTGGGTTCGTTGAGCCAGTGCTTTATTTACTCTCATTCGGTTACGGTATTGGAAAACTTTTGCCAACAATTACGGTGGGCAATGAAAGCATTAAATACGCCGTATTTATTGCCCCAGCACTACTTGCAACAAGCGCCATGAATGGTGCGATTTATGACTCAACTATGAATGTTTTCTTTAAATTAAATCATGATCGTATCTACCACGGCATGCTGGCAACTTCTATGGGTCCATTAGATGTTGCATTAGGTGAAATTGGTTGGGCGCTCTTGCGCGGATTTTCATATGCATGCGCATTCATGGCCGTTGTTGCGCCTTTGGGATTAATCCCAAGCCTATGGGGCTTGCTTGCTATTCCTGCAGCAGTTTTAATCGCCTTTGGTTTCGCTTCGTGTGGAATGGCAATTACTTCATATATGAAATCTTTTCAGCAACTCGAAATCATCAACGTATTTTTATTGCCGATGTTTCTTTTTTCTGGCTCTTTTTATCCGCTAACGGTTTTTCCTCAATGGCTACAGTTCACAGTTAACTTGCTGCCACTTACGCATGCAATTAATTTAGTCCGTGGTTTATGCCTTGGGCACATTAATATGGCCCTAGCCGGGCACGCTATGTACTTTGTTGTAATGATTATTGCTGGACTTTTCTTTACAACTAAACGTTTAAATGCACTTTTTATGAAATAAATTATTTTTTCCCGCGAGAAATCAGGGAGTTTCGGGGGTTGCATTTAAAAAACGGCATGAGATACTTAAGCCTTAGTTCGTAAGAACTAAAAAACCGAACCGGGAGAGTACTTCTCAAACGAGTTTCAAACGCTGAAACCTTTGCCGTACAAGCTTTACAATGATTACACAAACTAATCACAAGGAAACTTTTAGATTCGTCCCTGCAACATCAGTAGAAATTCCACCTGAAAGAGTTGCCCAGCTCCTGAAATCTGAATGGGAGTTATTTACAAAAAATACCGGAAAGAGCGCCGAAGAAAGCCGCCGCTCCTTTAAGGCTCTGCCTCTTGGTGTGACCTCTAGTTTCCAACATTGGGATCCATACCCAATCTCAATAGTCAGCGCTAAAGGCGCTTGGATGACCGATGTCGACGGCCACGAGCTCTTAGATTTATCAATGGGATTTGGCGCGATGCTGGCCGGTCATTTAAACCCAATTGTTGTCGAAGAGGTGAAGAGCTCTCTTGAAACAGGAATGCTCTTTGTCACCCCTTCCCCAATCTCAACAGATGCTGCTGAGCGAATCTGTCGCCGCTTTGCAATCGATCAAGTTCGCTTTACTAATAGCGGAACTGAATCAACAATGTATGCCGTTCGTACTGCACGCGCTGCAACTGGAAAAGATGGAATTCTAAAAGTTGAGGGTGGTTACCACGGTAGCTATGACCCATTTGTAGTCTCTAGCAAGCCGCCGGTAGATCAGATTGGCGACATAGATAATCCAATCGCCCACGTTCCTGCTGGAATCGTGCCTGGAGATATTTATGTTGTCTCCTACAACGACCCAGAATCACTCGAGCGCATTTTTGAAAAGAACGCTTCAAAGATTGCCTGCTTCATTATTGAACCCGTTATGGAAAACCTTGGGATTGTTCTACCTGATGCAGGATATCTAGAGCGCGTTCGCGAACTCTGCGATGAATACAACGTTGTTTTAATCTTTGATGAAGTCAAGACTGGCTTAACTGCTGGACATCAAGGTGCAGCACAGCGACTTGGCGTAATTCCAGATCTAATTACTCTCGCTAAATCAATTGGTGGCGGACTTACTTTGGCCGCTTTTGGTGGCAAAAAGAAGTACATGGATTTTGTTACTAACGGAAAAATGGCGCACTTCGGCACTTTCAACGGTAATCCACTGGCGATGGCAGGTATACGTGCCGTAGATAAAATCTGTACTAAAGAAGCTCTTGCAGTTGCAGAAGCATTTAATCAACAAGCACTCGATCGTATTAATCTCATTATCGAGGAGTACCAGTTACCAGCCCATACTGTTGGATTTGGCGTAAAAGGTTGCATTACTTGGTCAACAACTCCGCTTCGCAATTACCGTGATTACAAAGAGACTGATTTTGCAATTGCAGAATTATCCTGGCTGTATTCACTTAATCGCGGCATTATTACGCCTCCCGGACTTGATGAGCAGTGGTTAATCTCGCTAGCTCATGGACAACGTGAAGTAGATCTTTTAGTAGAAGATTTCTTATCTTTTGCCAAAGCACTACGCGCTTAAAAAGTTTTTATTGCAGCCATAACCCCAGCAACCATCTGGGCTAGTGGCATTGTTGGAAGCCCAGCGAACTCAACTCGTTGTTGATCCATTAACGGAACATGCATGAAACCGCTAGGAACTGTGCTGCCTTGCAAGTGATGCTGCAATGAATAAAAAAGGTGATTGCATACGAACGTTCCTGCGCTCAGTGATGCTGCTGCTGGTACACCTGCAGTCTTCATTGCGTTGACCATTTCTTTAACTGGCAAAGTTGAGAAGTAAGCATCTGGACCACCAGCAACAACGTGTTGGTCTGTGGGCATATCTCCTGCATTATCTGGGATCCGTGCATCATCAATATTTACTGCCACGCGCTCTGGTGTCATAGCGTGACGTCCTTCTGCTTGCCCTAAACATAAAACTGCATCAGGTTTGTGCAATTTAATAAGTTCAATTAACGCTTGAGCAGAACCGCCAAATGTGACAGGCAAAGTAGCACCAATAATCGTGTCGGCATTAATGGCTTTAACAATTTCGCCGGACGGATTCAGTTTCGAATTACCAAATGGTTCGAAGCCGGTCAGTAAAACTCTCATCTAGGAAGAGTACTTGAAAAGAAAAACCCCGGGTGTGAAAGGCACCGAGAGCTTAACTTGCATGAATACAAAACCATCAAGGTTTACTTATCTTTATCGTATCCCCCGAAATATCAAGCGCCAGAACTTCAATTTTTACTCCCTCTACTGTTATTGAGTCTCCGGCATGCAGGGCAGCATCCTCAAATGTTGGATTAGTAGTTCCAATGCGCCTCTGGGTTTCATATCCACCGCCTAGCTGACCCTTTGTCATGTCAACTGTATAAATCAATACACCCTCGTGGTCGGCAGGGATAATGTCTAACCCTTCATTCTTTCGTGATTCAATTACTAAAATCTTTGATGCACTTAGTGGGACCATGATGCTCTTTACTTCTTTATCCTGACGCACTACAGGTGAAATTTTAGATATTAACCCTTCTGAATTTAAGTCACTTAAACTGATGCAATTTACTTGTGATTGCGCAAGCCAGCCTTGGATATATCTATCCCAAGCACCTAGTTCAATGGCGTTATTAGACCAACTCATCGCCATAATTCCCCAAAACCCAAGTGATTGAGAAGCATGATTCAAATCTTCATCGAAGAACCCAAAGCCGTGACCGGTTTCGTGTGCCATCCATTTCCATCTAGCACCAACAATTCCACCTTCTAAATCGTACATATCTTTTCCACCGAGTGCGCCGATCATAATTACGTTGTTGCTGAAATCCAGAGATGAAATTGCCGGCCCTGCAGGCATTATCTCCGAAGGCACTTCTTTAGGAATTAAGTAATAAACAGCATCGTAAGAACTGTAATCGATTGGACCATCAGTTAATTTAATTAAGTTCTTCAAATATGTAATGTGATTGCCATAAAAGTCCCTCGAAGCAAAAGGTAAGTGAACCCACTGTGGAATCACATCAAAATCAAAAGCCAACTGCCCATAAGACTGCGTATTGTAAAAAACGCTTACTCCTTCAGCGACAGGAGTGAAATAGGGCAATGGATCGTCAATTCCAGCAAAATCGGTAAAGTCAACTGGAATAATTAAGGCCCGTAGGTGACCGAATGAAGGTAACGTGGACAGTGACTTTGGGAAACCAGCAGCAATTTGATCGTAGACGTTTCGATTAGGTCTTACTTGGTCAAGAAGTTGGCATGAGGTTTTTGGCTTGAAACTCGAGACTGGAGTATTTGCAAGCGTTGTTAATTTCTGCCTTAAATCATCTATCTTTGGATTTGGCAACGGTTGACGATCAACGGTTAGGGTAAAGTAGCCACTGCTATTTTCTTTTTTTCCTCGAATTGAAAAGATTCCGGAATCACTTATGTCTCCTATGTACCAAGTGTTTTTATATTTTGAATTATTTGGTGGGGTTACAAGGATCTCGTACCTGGTTGCAGGGAAATTTGCATAAAAACTTCCGTCTGAATTCACAGCATACATTTTCCACTCACCATTGGCTGGCTTGAAGTGAACAGATGGAGACTCAAGCGATATTTTTTGATTATCTGGATTGTAAATCCAGAGTTTCACATTTGTACCGCTCGGTGGCGCTTGTATAGAAACTGGAATCTCAAAACTTTGGATTGGTTGCATCTCAGCTACGTTCAATGCTCCAACTGGTTTTGGGTAAGCCTTAGGGGCGGATACCGTAAATGTCTCCCCGGGTACCTCTCTTTGAGCAGGGTACGGTGACACTGCTGGTATAGGTGTTATCACCGATGGTGGCGTTAGTAGGTGGAAAGTTAATGGATTTGAAATCCCGTTTCCTTGATCATCACGACCAAATATGTTTACTGGTCCAATAAACTTCCACCTATATGTCAAATTGTCTTCAAGTTTAGCTTTGGCATATGCATAATATTTATTATTCGGAAGTTGGGGTATATCACAAGTTTTTTTCCAACCAATTTCAATGGTCTCAACGTCAAGCCACTCACCATTTACAAGAGCTTGCAAAATTGGCGTCGTGACTTGCTTGCCAGTTGAGTCAAACCCAACAGCGCATCCCTCACCGTCATTTATAGTAGAAATTTCAGCAGTATCGGGTGCTTTGTAATAGACCTTAGGTGGTGTTGGAGTTGGTGGTGTTGGAGTTGGTGGTGTTGGAGTTGGTGGTGTTGGAGTTGGTGGTGTTGGAGTTGGTGGTGTTGGAGTTGGTGGTGGATTATTTATTTTTGCCATTTGTGTGGCTACGACCGTTGCCAGAATTGGCGCGGCTTCGTCCCATGTGACTCCAAATGTATCGATAAAAGCCTTATCGAACGGGACACCCGCTCCCAATTTTTGTTCGAACGCCATGTGAGATTCAATCCCGCGAATAGCAGAAAGTGCTTCAACGGTTAGGAAGCCAACTGAGTACGAAAGCGCAAACTTATTTGTTTTTTTACATTCACTCGGAATGTTTGCATCCTTATAATAATCGAGTACATATTCTTGGGTCCAAGTAATGTTTGGGCTGCCATCGTAATCAGAGCCTCCCGAACCCAGTAAATATGGATGAGACATTCCAAGCTTTGTCTCTAAATAGCGTTGCAAAGTATTCAATTCAACTCCCGCGGTCAGTGTCGCTTGACCTTCAACCATCCAACAAGGCTCAACGATGTCTCTACCGGATCGTTGCCCGTTCCACAGTTGAGCCTCTTGAATTTGATGGGTGTATTCATGTGTGACCATATCTTCGTTGTTAGATTCACCGCCCACACATGTGCCACCGAATACTGCGCCTAATAAATCGGGCATCTGCGTGCCTCCACGACCAGGTGAAGATCCAACACAATCTACCGATCTTCCCCAGATATCTCCGCCGTATAACGCCTTGATGCTTTGATCAAAACCATTTGTAAAAGTCTTTAAAACTTCCGCTGATGCAACATCAATATCTTGACCGGTTGTGAAATAAAGATAGGTCTTAACTGGTTGGGCAAAATTTGCATAGAGACTATTCACTCTCTTCATCCATAGCGCAGCGTCTTTATAGAATGAGTCAGGAATATGCGGGCTGCGATATATCTCAAATGGAGTCTGAGCCCCTGGCAGATTGGCATTCCGAGCGATTACGTCTTGGGTGTTCTGCCATACAACCTTTGGAATCTCATCAATTCTTGAAACAATATTGTTAAAGGTAATTAAATCTGATCCCGTCATTGGTGGAGGATTATAAAAGGTTACTTTCTTAACCCCATGAAAAGTTTTTGGAGCTGAGACTCCATTCCCTTGATCATCGTGGCCAAATATGTTTACCGGGCCGATGAACTTCCACCTAATTGTTAGTTTGTCTTCGAGAACAGCCTTAGCGTATGCAAAATATTTATTATTTGGAAGTTGGGAAATATTACAAGTTTTTTCCCAACCAATTTCAATAGTCTTAACGTCGAGCCAAACACCATTTACAAGTGCTTGTAAAATTGGTGTCGTGACTTGCTTTCCTGATGCATCAAACCCAACAGCACATCCTTCAACGTCGTAAATTGTAGAAACTTCAGCCGTATCGGGCGCTTTGTAGAAAACCTTTGCTGGCGTTGGAGTCACCGTTGGTGTTGGTGATGGAGTTACTGTTGGTGTTGGTGTTGGAGTTGCTTTAGGTGTTGGTGTTGGAGTTGCTTTAGGTGTTGGTGATGGAGTTACTGTTGGTGTTGGTGTTGGAGTTGCTTTAGGTGTTGGTGTTGGAGTTGCTTTAGGTGTTGGTGTTGGAGTTGCTTTAGGTGTTGGTGTTGCTTTAACGATTGCGGTGCCCTTATTCCAAACCAACTTCTTTCCAGATTTAATACACGTATATTTCTTATTATTATAATTAACACCTTGATTTAACTTAGGGCAGGAAGCTCCAGCTTTTGGCTTTATAGTGTTTGCTGCATTTACGGTACTGACCATTAATCCAGAAATACAAACGATGGTGGCTATAAATGCTGTTGCTTTGCGCATCCGATGATTGTCCACGAATGAATAGACTCATTCCGCAACACGCTCAATTGGGCGATATTGATACCAACCTCGGCAAGTAATAAGGAAGAAAAACCCCGGGTGTGAAAGGCACCGAGAGCTTAACTTGTGCGCGCGAAGGGATTCGAACCCCTAACCTTCTGATCCGTAGTCAGATGCTCTATCCGTTGAGCTAGGCGTGTGAGGCCAATTGCGTTAAAGGCCAAGTTCGACCTAATAGAACTTGCTTTTTTAAGAAATTTTGGTCATAAAGTCGACCTTGATACCGTTCACTGTCAGTTCTGGAGCATCTGCAATTATTGCTCTTACGTATGGTGTCTGGTCATGGGAAGCAAGTGCATCGGCGTTTTTCCAGCCCTCTAAGAAATAAAAAACTGTCGAATCCTTGTTATCTACGTGTAAATTATAAAAAAGATTTCCCTCTTCTTTCGAAGTTAATTCGACCATTTCTAGAAGGCGCTCTCTTAGTTCTTCTAGCTTCTCCTTTTTCGCCTGAAAGCGAGCACACATAATTATTTCCTGGTTAGACATTAAAAAACCTCATTTCACGATATGCGGACGTAGGGTTTTATAGGCAATTTGCAAACCAACTTTGATCTTTTCCTCGGTTCCACCCCACAATGGATCTTCGTGCTCAACCGATAATGTTCCGTTAAAACCACCTTCATACATAACATCAATTAGTCTGCGCCAATCAACATCACCCAGACCTGGGACTCTGTAACGCCACCAGCCAACATCCCAAGGATTTTCTCTAAGTACAGACTTTCCGGGGTATCCATAGAAATTTCTTTGAGATGCATTTACCTGAATGTCTTTCGCTTGCGCATGAGGAATACGATCTATATAAGGCTTGACTGCTTCAATTGGGTCAATGCCCATCCATACTAAATGTGATGGATCATAATTTAAATATAAACCAAGATTAAACATCCACTCCCAAAGCTCTGGTGAATATGCCAAGTTTCCAGGATAGCCATCTGGATGCCAACCCTCCATGACGCAATTCTCAATTATTATTTTCACGCCTTTTGAATCAGCATGCTTTACTAATGGCGCAAAAACATCTTTCGCCATAGCCAAATTTTCACGCACCGGCTTGTTCCAATCTCGCCCAATAAATGTGCCGACTGTTTCAACTCCTAAAGCGGATGCAGTATCAATGCATTTTATTAAGTGCGAATTAATAGCATCTCGAGAGTTTTGATCAGGGTGTAAATTATTATCATAGAAAGCTAAAGCGGATAAAGTCAGATTTCTGCTTTTAAAAACACTCTTTACTGAAGCCAGATAATCCGCATCTGTGGACTCTGCATTAATATGGGTGGCGATAAAGGGTCTTTCACCCAAATCTGGCCAAGCAGCAACCTCTAAGGATTCAAATCCTTCTTGAACAGCAAAATCAGCTATCTGCTCCAAAGTGAGTTTTGGTAAACAGGCTGTTAAGAAACCAAGTTTCATTTTATCTCCACCCAATTTCCAGATTTCGCCGAATTTAAAACTGCATCTGTCAATTTTGCGGCTCTAAGGCCATCATTAAAATTCGGAAGGCCCTCAATAACTGCTCCGCCGATTGTCCGATAAGTCTCACTCACAAAGGAATTAAAGCAGTCCTGATAACCCTGTGGGTGCCCCGCTGGAAGAATTGAATAAGACTTGGCACTTGCTGACTCTTCGGCAACTCCACGCATGACAATTTGATTCGAGGCAAGCCCCCCGATCCACAACGAATCAGGCGCTTCCTGATCGAAGACAAAACTTTCACTTGGGCTTTCAAAAGAAAACCACAATTTGTTCTTTCGGCCGGCAGATACTTGGCTAAGGACTAATGACCCTTGTGCACCTTTGTCTGTTCTAAAGATCATGGTCGCACCGTCTTCGGTATCTATTTCGATCTTGTCGCCACGGTTCTGAAATACTTTCATTAATTGCGCGTTGATATGCGTGATCCGGTGTCCTGTGACAAATTCAAGAAGATCACACCAGTGAACTCCGATATCGCCAAATGCACGCGAAGGACCACCAATACTTGAATCTAAGCGCCAGTTGATTGTTGTTTCACGGGAGAGCCAATCTTGTAAATAATAACCATGAAATAAATTTAAGGGCTCCCGCAAATGCGAAACTCTCGAGCGGGCTTCCCGCACTGATGGGTGATAGCGGTACACAAATGGAACTGTAGCTACTACCCCCTTTGATTGCGCCAGATCATTCAGGTACTGGGCTTCTGCTACAGAAGTTGCCAAAGGTTTTTCACAAATAACGTGCTTGCCCGCCTTAATTACCCGCTCCGCCAATTCAGCATGGAAAATATTTGGGGTACATATGTGAATCACGTCGATATCGTCATCACTGAGCATTTCTTCGATGCTCAGTGCCTTTGCTATACCCATTTTTAGAGATGCTGCTTGAGCTTCTTCTAGTGTTTTCGCTGCTATTGCTGTTACCAAACCACCAGCAGCCCTGATAGCACGAACGTGAACTTCGCCAATAAATCCAAAGCCAATTACACCTGCATTGATCACTAATTGTGGAGTGGATATAACTTCTTCGCGCGAAAATGTAGTCGTCATACTATTTCTTTTTCGCTAACGCAACTGCAAGAATAATTATTAATCCTCGAACAATTTGTTGTTGGCTCACTGGGAGACCGGCTAGAATCAACCCGTTATTAATCAATCCAACTAATAAAGCACCAAAAAACGTTCCAATTATTTTTCCGCTTCCACCAAAGAGACTTGTTCCACCTAAAATAACAGCAGCGATTGCAGAAAGTTCATCACCAGCGCCCCACTCGTACCGACCTGTTTGTAAACGTCCTGCATACAAAAGCCCAGCAATTGATGCGACAACAGATGAAATCAACATCACTTTGAATTTTACGTTCTTAGTATTTATGCCGTTGAACTCTGCGGCATCACGGTTTCCGCCTGTAGCAAGAACGCGTCGGCCAAATGTCGTCTTTGTCAGCGTTATCCAACCAACTATTACCGCAGTGAAGCTCCAAAGTAATAACCCCGGAAACCAACCAATTGTCCCTGAACCAAAAATTGCATTAAAAGTATCATTCAAGATTGGGATCGGATAATAGTTTGTAACTAAAGCTGCAAATCCAACGGCAACACCTTGCATACCAAGTGTTACTAAGAAACTAGGAATTCCAACATGAGCTACTAGGAGTCCATTGAGAGACCCAACTACAAATCCAATGGCTAGCCCGCCAAGAATTCCCTGAATTAGGCCGTGGTCACGCAACATAATCGCACCAACTACGCTGGCCAGACCGGCTACGCCGCCTATAGATAAATCTATCTCGGCTGCAGAGATAACAAAAGTCATAGCAATCGCCATGACAGTGATTGTTGCAGTCTGGCGGAAAATATTGAGTAAATTATTCGATTGTAAAAATCCATCATTATGTAGTAACAATGCGAATAGTAAGAAAATTGCTGCAAACATCCAATAAATTAATGTCGCACGTATATCTATTTTTTTGAGACTACTTAGAATCATACTTTTATCCCTTGAACGATCATTTGTAGATGGTCTTCATCTCTGACATCTTTACGGTCCAACTCTTCTGCTATCTTGCCTTTTCTAATCACGAGAATTCGATCACAAACTCCAAGTAGTTCAGGCAGTTCCGAAGAAATAAGAATCACAGATTTGCCTTTGGCTGCAATGGAACGCACCAATTTCATGATTTCAACTTTTGTTCCAATGTCTACGCCAACTGTTGGCTCGTCCATTAGAACAATCTTTGGGTTGGTAGCCATCCATTTTGCAATAACGACTTTTTGTTGATTTCCTCCGGATAGCAAACGGACTTCTCTGTTTGCTTCAGGTGGCCTGACTTCAAAATTAATAATTGAATCTTGAACTACACTATTAATTTTTGAATAGCTAAGGAAATTTAGATGCGAAAGTGAAGACAAATTCGCAGCCAAGATATTTTGTTTGACGGAGTGCTCCATCACAAGGCCTTGGCGGCGGCGATCCTCTGGAATAAAGGCAAATCCGTGCGCTATTGCATCACGCGGATTTTTAATTGCTACATCCCTGCCGTCAATCTTTATTGATCCATTATCTTTTTTATCTAACCCGAATATGGCCCTAACCAATTCCGTGCGGCCACTTCCCATAAGTCCAGCCAGCCCAACGATTTCACCTGGGTAAAGCTTGAAAGACACATTGTTCACACGATTGCCAACTTGAATTCCAATGGCTTCAAATATCGGAGTTGTCAAACGCTCAATTGCCCTGCCTTCATGGGAGAGCATTTTGACATCTTTTCGGCCAGTTATATGAGCGATGATTTCTTGTGGAGAAATCTCTGAAAGCGAAGAAACAGTGATCTTTTTTCCATCTCGTAAAATAGTTATGCGGTCACAGATTCGGTAAATCTCATCCATTCGGTGACTTATATATACGATCGAAACACCGCGTGCAGTTAATTGCTTTAGTACTTTAAATAGAGCGTCTACTTCTTCCTTCGCTAGCGAAGCGGTTGGTTCATCCAGGATTAGAATCTTGGCATCACCTGCGATTGCCTTTGCAATCTCGGTGAGCTGCTGAAATGCACGACCCAAAGTTGAAACTTTTGCAGTTACATCTATATCAAGACCGAGCTCTTCCATAACAAGCTTGGATTGCCTAATTGTTTCTTTCTCATCAAAGAAATGGAGTTTATTTTTATGTTCTCGATCCAGGAAAATGTTTTGAGCAACCGATAGTTCTGGAACTAGTGAGAACTCTTGGAAAACCATTCCGATTCCATATTTGCGAGCATCTTGAAAAGAATGAATGGATGCCGTCTCGCCAGCGATTTGAATTACACCAGAATCCATTGTATAGACACCCTGAAGAATCTTCATCAGAGTTGACTTCCCGGCACCATTTTCGCCCGCCAAGGCATGAATTTCGCCAGAAGTTACTGCGAAGCTAATGTTGTCTAACACTTTAACGCCGAAGAATGATTTAGAAATGTCAATCATCTCCACGACATTAAAGCTGCTAGACATCATCAGTCCCCTTTTCTTTATTACTTTACTAGTTGGACTGTGGTCCAAGATCGAGATTGCGCAGAAGCAGCCATGGCATCAGCAATAAGATTTATCTGATAACCATCTTTAAAGTTTGGACTAACTTCCCCGCCCTCCATGATTGCCTTAACAAAATCATAAGTTTCAATGATTTTCGTTTCTCCGTAGCCAATACCGAGGGCCGGGATTGGCCATAGACCTTCACCATATGGGTGCGCCGGGCCTGTGTAAACAGTACGGAAACCCTTTCGATCGCCTTGATCAGAGGCGAATGCGACTTGAAGTTCATCTCGGCGCTCATAGTTGAAATAGATCGATCCCATCGATCCATGGATCTCAAAAGTTAGGAAGTTATTTCGTCCATGTGCATTTCGAGTAGCTTCCAAAGAACCGATTGCGCCATTCTGGAATTCCAAGAGTGATAACACTTCATCGTCTACATCGACTTCGCCACGTGGTGCAGTTGAATCTTTGGTGCTTGCACCAAGCTTATCGACGCCACCTGCTTGAAGTGGACGTGTCTTTACCCATGTTTTTAATTGGGTGTTCACCTGAGTGATTTCACCGCAAAGATAACGTGCCATGTCTACAACGTGAGTTCCTATGTCACCTAGTGAACCAGAACCCGCAATACTCTTTTGAAATCTCCACGAAAGTGGGCCATCCGGGTCAGCAGACCAATCTTGAAGATATGTCCCTCTAAAATTAAGAATATCTCCGATTGCTCCCTCATCGATATATTTCTTTGCTAGTGCAACTGCAGGAGTTCGGCGATAGTTGAAAGCAACCATGTGAACGATTCCAGCATTCTTTACCGCGTCGTACATAGTCTTTGCTTCTTCACCGTTTCGCGCAAGCGGTTTCTCACTAATGATGTGTTTTCCCGCCGCTGCTGCAGCAATCGCAATCTCAGCATGCAAGTGATTTGGTGTTGCAATATCAATAATGTCAATTTCTGGATCTTCTACTACTGATCGCCAGTCGGAAGTACTCTTTTCGAAGCCAAATCGTTGTGCAGCCTCTGCAGCAATGGCATCACTAACATCAACGATGGTCTTACGAACTGGAATAGCTGGAGCCGGCCAAAAAAACATCGGCATGGCCACATATGCAAGTGAGTGCGCTTTGCCCATAAAGCCTGCGCCAATTAGACCAACATTTAACTTTTTCATTTTCGCTTCCTTAGATTTAAGTTTTGGTGCCACCCCGGGTTTCTAAACCCGGGGTGGCATTTCCTAAAGTGTCCCTTTGGGGGACGTTATGCAACTACTTCTTGAATGACGACTTCAAGTCAGCTGGTGCGGGTGCGCTATAGACAGTCTGCCAAGCCTTCAATACTCCAGCGTGATCAACTGCAAGAGCTGGCATTGCGATATACGCAGGAGCCTTCTTCCCTAGAAGGGCGTATGCAGCAAGGTTTGCCTCAGTTACACCAGCATCGTATGGACGTTGTGCTCCAAGACCAATAACCGCTCCCTTCTTTGCAAGAGAAATCGCAACGTTTGCTCCAAGATCCTGTGTTGCAATCTTTGTAGTTGTGTTTCCTGCATCGCGAAGCGCTGCAAGCACACCTTCAGCTGGTGTATCCCAGACAGCCCAAATTGCGCTGATTTTTGGATTCTTAGTGAGAATCGCTGTAGCAGCCTTTTGTGCATCGCCTGCGAAGTCAGGGCCGGAAATTCCTTGATCTTCAACAATCGTGATTCCTGGGAATTTGTTAGTAATAGTTTCCTTGAAACCATTCCAGCGTTGCTTTGTTACCCAAAAATCTGCTGCGTGATGAATAAGGGCAATAGTTCCTTTTCCATTTAGTTCACGACCTAAGATATAGGCAGATGCCGCACCGTTTGCATAGTTGTCAGCAGAAACTACTGAAACATAATCTGTACCGACTGTTAATCCAGCTGCAGTATTATCCATAAAGACAATCTTTGTGCCAGCTGCTGCTGCTGCTTTGTAAGCGGCGGCAGTTGCTTGACCATCTACAGGAATTGAAACCAGAATATTTGGCTTCTTGGCCATTAATGTCTGAATCTGTGAAACCTGTACATCTGCCTTAAAGTCAGCTTGTGTTACGCCAACAATTTTGATTCCTAATTCAGCAAAACGCTTTGTAAGACCTGCTTGCTGACCAGATGTCCAGTCAGATGTTAGGTGGAACGAGATCGCTGCTGTTGCATTCATTCCCTTTAGCTTTTTTAGTTCTGCTGCTGTGAATTTAAGTGAACTTGCAGCAGCAGCCGTTTCGCCATTAGGCCCAGTTGAATAAACGCCCTTAGCAAGTTCTGCTAAGCCCTTTTTAGCAATGGAGGCAGCTGAATCTGCTGCTACTGCTGACAATGTTGATGCTCCGAGAAGTGCTGCAGTTAAGCCTGCTAACACAACCTTTGACTTGATACTAACTTTCATCATTCCTCCTTGGAATATTGGTTAAGTACTGTGAGAGTTTTAGTGAAACTTACTTCAGGTTTTCTTTAATAAACTTCATGCTGATATCTGCGGCATCTTTGGGATTGCCGTTATACCCATCAAGTTCTACTACAAGCCAGCCATCGTAAGAGATTTCTTTTAATGCGGAGAAGATGTTTGCAAAATCAATATCGCCCTTACCGAGTGGTAAGAATGCAAATGGATTTGCCGTGTAATCCTTAAGATGAACGTGACGAACACGGTTTCCATACTTTCGGATAGCTGCAGCAGCATCAACGCCGCCGGCAGTTAAGTGAGCAGTGTCTGGACAAAAATGAATCTTTGACAGACTCATGATTCTGTCCAGTTCGGCAGTGGTTTCAACAATTGTTGTTAAGTGTGGGTGATAACAAGCAGTTAGTCCTGCTGCTGCTGCAAGATCGGTTACCCGATCTAGTCCTTTTGCCAACATCTGAAAATCTTCATCTGTGGTTCCTGTTGAACGTTTTGCACCTCCACCAACAATTAAGTTGATCGCACCCATAGATTTAGCAAAAGCGATAGCTTGCTTAATCTTATGGAATTCATCTACAAGGATGTCGTTATAAATAAAATTGGCACCTGTATAAACGCTTACTAATTCAAGTTTATGTTTTGATAGCAGACTCTTGAATGAATCTGGATCATTTGCATATTCTGCTAAATTGCCATCAAAGATTTCGATGCCAGAGTAACCTGCAGCAGCGATATCTTCACATGCTTTAGCTGTCGAACCATAAGTCTGATAAAAGAGATCCTTGATACTTGTCACTCCTTGTGCCTGACCTACAACTCCACCCCAAGTAATCGTTTGGTAGCCAAGTTTCATTTTCTTACCTCCTCTGAACGTGTGCTTAACTTATGTCATAAAAAACATAAGTCAATAGCATTTTGGACTAAGTTTTAAAAGTTTATACAAATGTTATAAACTTCCCCGCTTAAGGTAGTACGCTCGGGTGATAAAGTTCAGACCAGTGAGCGGATGAAAGGGCGGGTTATGGCACGTCAACAGGCCTCAACGACCTTCAATCTTGATTCTGACGGCGCACAGTACTTGGCACAAGTCATCACTTATGTGCGCAAAGCTCGCTCCGTTACACGCCCCGAGATTGCTACATCCACAGGCCTTTCTCGCACATTGGCCACAAAATACATTGATGTGGCGCTTGAACTAAAGCTTCTTCAAAGTGGTGAAGTGGGGCAATCCACAGGTGGCCGGGCTCCTAGACTCCTTAACTTTAATTCTAACGCTGGTGCAATTTTGGTTGCCGAATTAGGGGCAACTGGATTTAATGTTGCGGCCTCTGATCTCAATGGAAATTTACTGGGCACTACATTCACAAGGGTCGAGATTTCCGAGGGGCCTGAGGCTGTCTTATCTTTGGTAGAAAATTCTTTTGATGATTTAGTCGGCAATTTAAAGATTAAGAACCTATGGGGTATCGGTATCGGCGTGCCCGGTCCCGTTGAATTTGCTACTGGATCACCGGTCTCACCACCAATAATGCCCGGGTGGGATAAATTCCCTGTGCGCGAGCGTTTTTCAACTAAATATAAAGTCCCGGTGTGGGTTGATAACGACGTTAATTTGATGGCACTTGGCGAGCACGCACTTCGTAATGACCCGATTACAAATGAACTTATTTTTGTCAAGATCGGGAGCGGGATTGGCGCTGGAATATTAACTCACGGCCAATTACACCGCGGCGCACAAGGTTGTGCTGGCGATATCGGTCATATTGCCCTTCCTTCCAACGAAAATGTGCAGTGTCGTTGTGGCAATTTAGGATGCTTAGAAGCTGTTTCGGGTGGACTAGCTTTAATTCGTGATGCTGAAGCCGCTTCAAGTAATAATGAAAGTGTTTACCTTGGTGTTCGAAAAAAGGCGAAGCGTAGGATTGAAGTACAAGATGTCATAGAGGGTTCAAATAATGGTGACAGGTGGTGCGTTGAGAGAGTTGTAAAAGTAGGTTCTGACTTAGGAAGTGTTCTGGCAACTCTTGTTAATTTTCATAATCCCTCACTAATTGTCCTTGGGGGTAGCGTTTCGGCCGCCGGAGACAAGTTGTTGGCCTCGATTAGAGAGACAGTACTTAATAGGTCATTGCCTCTTGCTACAAGGGATTTGCAGATTCGAATCACTGAGTTCCCAATTGAATCTGGTCTAGTTGGTGCGGTAGAGATGGTAATTAATGAATTATTTTCATCTGAAAATCTGCGTAAGTGGGTTGCCGTTGGCCAACCAAGTCAAAGCTCAATTCATATATAAATCGAAAGAATTACGCCTGAACTACTGTGTGCGCGCGAAGGGATTCGAACCCCTAACCTTCTGATCCGTAGTCAGATGCTCTATCCGTTGAGCTACGCGCGCTTATTTAGTTTTGTTTAACCTGCGAATAGTACCTGCTTTTTATAGGCCTCCCAAACCCACATAAATAGAGCACAAAGGGCGCCTGAATTAACAGGCGCCCTTTGTGATCAGATTACTTTTTTAGCCAACCTTCTTAATGCGACCATCAAGGGCGGGAACTTGGGTGACCTTTCCAGCTGCCATATCGGCCTTTAGTGCATCTACAAATACATCAAGTAGTGCGCCGAAAACCTTTGCTTGGGCTGGTGAGAACACGTTCACATATCCATCTCCACCATAAATGATGTAATCAAGAGTTGTGAGTGTGTACACAGTTGAATCTTTTGCAATTGGAGTTCCATCATTCTTGGTTACAGACACGATACGACTTCCAACTGGCTTTGAAGCATCGAATGAGAATTTGAATCCCGATACTTGTGGGAAGCGACCATCGGCAGGATAGTTTCCGCCAACGCCGTTCTCAAGTGCTGCCCAAAGATTTGCTCCAGTTA
>Ga0214919_10001504_pt1 | contig 38012 bp, 32 predicted proteins | sample LL1503_MetaG_FD_177994 | JGI IMG/M metagenome (GOLD analysis project Ga0214919, IMG submission 177994) | Freshwater microbial communities from Lake Lanier, Atlanta, Georgia, United States - LL-1503 | ecosystem: Environmental > Aquatic > Freshwater > Lake | place: USA: Georgia | collected...
AGCACAATCATGAACATCCATACCTAACATATGGGCCACACCATGCAAGGTCCAACGCTTATGCAGACTTACCTTTGGGTCCATCGCCTCTTCAAGGCTCATCGTGATGATCCCCATATCAATTAACCCTTGAGCTAAAACAGTATGGCTGGCACGGTTAATTTCAAGGAAAGGGATTCCAGCTTTTATCGCTTCAATTCCAGCTTTTTGTGATTCATAAACCAACATATAGAGCGCACGTTGTGCAGGTGAGAACTTTCCATTAATGGGCAAGGTGCGAGTGATGTCTGCGGTGTAGTAAGAATCAACTTCAACACCAGCATCTAGGAGTAACAGATCTCCAGGCTTAACATCGCCATCATTGCGATTCCAGTGCAATACACATGCATGTGAACCAGAGGCTGCAATGGTGTTATATCCCAAATCATTTCCTTCAACACGAGCGCGGCCATAGAAAGCGGCATCGATAACACGCTCACCACGTGGTGTGGCAACTGCTGCAGGAAGAACACGGATCACATCACTAAAGCCACGATGCGTAGCATCAACAGCTTTTTGCATCTCACGAATCTCATAGTCATCTTTAATAAGGCGAGCAACAGAGACAAAGTTAATTAACTCTTCATCGCGTGCATGTTTTTTTACTTTTGCATCCACAATCTCGTCATAACCATGAAGTGCCACAGCAGTTTTACCTTTTAGGAAAGCTCCAAGTTCATTTACTTCCCGCACTTCAATGCCATAACGCTGGGATGCTTCATCAGTTGTGAAACGACGACCAACCCAAAGTTCACCATTTTTAGCATCGCGATAAAAAGCATCGGTGTCACGAGTAGATCGTGGGTTAATAAAAAGAATAGGGGTGTGGCCTTCTTTTGTTGGCTCCATGACTAATACAGAACCAGGCTGTGCTTCAACACCTTGCACGCCGGTGTAGTAAGCAAAAGCGCTATGAGGGCGGAACTGGTAATCAGTGTCATTACTACGTTGCTTTAACTCACCACCTGGCAATACAACTCTTAAGCCAGCAAAAGCAGCTGAAAGATCTGCTCTGCGTGCAACGCAGTAAGGAATTACTTCATCCTGTGTAATTCCCTCCAAAGGTGTTGGCGCCCAACCTGTTTTCATGAATTCGCCAAACATCTCTGATGGCGCAACGTCATAAACGCGCTTGCTGCCGGTATTCAACGCTTTGTCTGAATTTTCCATATGGTGAGCGTAATGGTGAAGAGAATTGGTAGCCAACCACCCACACGCTAAACTTCTCCTGTACTCGGAGACGTCGCATAGCCCGGTCGAGTGCGCCTCACTGCTAACGAGGTAAGGTTTAATCGCCTTCAGGAGTTCAAATCTCCTCGTCTCCGCACAAATTCTTATCGTTACTAGGTCGTTTTTGAATACGACCTGGCCCATAATGTGAATTGATGAATAACTATTCCGCCAATAAGTCCCCAAAACGGTGCTCCGACATTTAAAAAAGTAATTCCAGAGACCGAAATCAAAAGTGCTGCCAACCCTGCATCGCGGTATTCGGGATCGATGAGCGCTTCGTGAAGTGAAGAACCAATCGTAGGTATTAGCGCTAAGCCAGCTAGCGCTGAGACAAGAACAACAGGAAGCGCACCTAAGAGACCGGTTTCAACCGATGCGAACAATCCAAGCAGCATGTAGATAATGCCAGAGACAAAACCAGCGAAATAGCGCGTTTTTGGATTTGGATCGGCCTCAGGGCCACAACCAATTGCCGCAGTCATAGCGGCAACGTTCACACCACTTCCACCGAAACCCGCGCTAAGCAATGAGAGAACCCCACCCATTGTGACAATGGCATTTACAGGCGCTTCATAGTTCATATTAAAGAGAACTGCAGTGCCAGTAGCATTTTGTGTTGTCATAACCAGGAGAAAAATTGGGAGAGCTAAATTAAGAGTTGAGGCAATTGAAAATGTTGGCGTGACCCACTGCGGGTCCACGATAGATCCCGTCAAATGGGGATTCATGAGTTTGCTTTCAAAACCTGCGATAACAAGTCCTACGACAAGAGATAAGAGAATCGGCGCTCGCATTTTAATACTGCGGCCAATGAAGAATACAATAACCATCGCAAGGGCGAGCAGTAACCCAGATTTCATCGATGAAAAAACTTGGACACCGAAGTTAAATAAAACGCCGGCTAACATCGCCATCACAACTGGGCGGGGAACCAAGTGAATAAACTTTCCAAATAATCCACTCATGCCAACGATAATTAAAGCCACCGACGCTATGAAAAAAGCCCCAATTACTTCGGGAAATGGATGTGTAGGAAGACTTGTAACTAACAATGCAGTAGTTGCTCCACCCCAAGCACCTATAACTGGGATCCCATACCGAAGGGTTAAAAGAAAACCGAATAGCCCAGAGCCAAAAAAGATGGTAAATAACCAGGAGTCAATTTGTAGTGTAGTTAAGTGCCCAGTTTGTGCTGCTTGAAAGAGCAGAGCTACAGGGCCTGTGACTGAAATCAAGACACAGAGGAAGCCGGCCATAAAACCACTCCATGTTGCAGCCTTAGGAAGGCCAGCGATGTTGGCTCGAACCGCGCGTGCCAGGGAGAGTTGTGTTGTGCCTTGCTCAAGGGGTGATGGCATCCTCCGATACTACCAATGTCACAAGGGATGTGTTTGCTAATGGTGAACACTTCCAGCATAATCCTTTATCCTGCATCATTAAAAGGGAGAGTCGTGATGACCACTGCAGTGATGAGTAAACACGCATTGTTGCGTCAATGGGTCGATGAAGTTGCAGCGCTAACCCAACCAACAGATATTTATTGGTGTGATGGCTCAGAATCAGAGTGGGAAAGTATCACTAACAAATTAGTTGATGCAGGTACCTTCGTCCGCTTAGTTAAAAAACCTAACTCTTTTTGGTGTGCATCAAATCCATCTGATGTTGCCAGAGTAGAGGATCGTACCTTCATCTGTTCGCGCGATGAAAGCGATGCAGGGCCAACAAATAACTGGATGGCGCCGACAGAGATGAAGGGGATTCTTACCAATCTATATCGGGGCTCAATGTGCGGTCGCACAATGTATGTCATACCTTTTTGTATGGGACCAATAAACTCAAAGAATCCAATGTTTGGTGTGCAGATTACCGATAGCGCCTACGTTGTTGCCTCAATGCGCATCATGACTCGCATGGGTACAAGCGCATTAGATGCCATGGGAAGCGATAAGCAATTTGTAAAGGCGTTGCACTCAGTTGGTGCGCCGCTTATCGATGGTGCCAGTGATGTGGCCTGGCCTTGCAACGACACAAAATATATTGTTCAGTTTCCTGAAGATCACACAATTTGGTCTTTTGGTTCTGGTTATGGCGGAAATGCGCTCCTTGGAAAGAAGTGCTATTCACTGCGTATTGCATCGGTAATTGGCCGTGATGAGGGTTGGCTGGCCGAACATATGCTTATTTTGAAGGTCACACCTCCACAAGGTAAACCTCACTTCATTGCGGCGGCTTTTCCTTCTGCCTGCGGTAAAACAAATCTTGCGATGCTAGAGCCAACGATTCCAGGATGGAAAGTAGAGACTCTAGGCGACGATATAGCCTGGATGCGCTTTGGCGCAGATGGCCGACTCCATGCAACCAATCCAGAGTTTGGCTTCTTTGGTGTGGCACCAGGTACCGGCTGGGATACAAATGCAAATGCGATGCGCACGATCGATAAAGGAAATTCAATTTTCACAAATGTTGCTTTAACCGATGATGGAGATGTTTGGTGGGAAGGTATGACCGATGTACCACCTGGGCATTTAACTGACTGGAAGAGGCGCGACTGGACACCCGGAAATGGTGAGCTTTCATCTCACCCAAACTCACGATTCTGCACACCTGCGAATCAATGCCCGATCATCGCCCCAGAATGGGAGAGCGCAGAAGGTGTGCCAATTTCTGCGATTATTTTTGGTGGTCGTCGCAAGACCACAATCCCGTTAGTTGTACAGGCTCGAGATTGGGCACATGGAGTTTTCATGGGTGCAACTTTGTCATCTGAGACAACAGCTGCGGCAACTGGTGAAGTTGGAGTTGTACGTAGAGATCCATTCGCGATGTTGCCATTTATTGGATACCACGTTGGTGACTATATAAATCACTGGCTTAAGATTGGCGCTGCAACAGATGCAAAGAATCTTCCAAAAATTTTTTACGTCAACTGGTTTCGTCGAAATAAAGATGGCGGATTTCTCTGGCCGGGATATGGCGAAAATTCGCGTGTTATTAAATGGGTTATTGAGCAGGTAGAAGGCGCGCAGAAATCGGTTCCAACTGCGATTGGAAACGTGCCATCCCCTGATGCAATTGAGATCGCTGGCTTAGGTGTATCTGACCAAGATTTACAAGAGGCGTTGGCGATAAATAATGATGAGTGGCGCGCAGAAATACCACTAATAAAAGAATGGTTCACGAAAATAGGTTCAAAACTGCCGGCAGTCATGCACGAGCAGTTGGCTATCTTGAGCGAAAACCTTAAGAAATAGCTTTTATTTCACGAAATAGTTGATCGCGAACATATTCAAGTTCGCGCACAACGTACTCAGTTATGTCGCCAGTCTTTAAATGCTCAGGCAGAACATCCCATGTGTAGGTTTCAATCTCAAGGTGTGTTGATAGAGGTGTTTTAGCATGCACTTTTAGTGCAGCATCAATGCCACCTCGAGTTGTTTGGAACGGCCCTAAATCCTTCAGAAACACCGGAACGTGAAAGTGAGTTCGCCATTCACGCGGCTCACCAGGTGCGGGATCAGCCTCCCACGCCTTGATTGCGTCTTCGAGATTGAGAAAGCGAGTGAGCTTTCCATTTCGCAACTCTGTTGTCTGGCTTAGGTAGATCGTTCCGGTGTATTTTTTTAATTCTGCAACAATCTCAGGCGTTACGCTTTCAACCTGAAGTGCGGCGGCTTCTTGAAGTTTGAAAATTGGGATACCTGCCTCTGATAATAAGGCAATATCGTCTGCAATATTTTCAAACTCAACGGATTGATGGCAGATATCTAAAACTACTCCGAGATAGCGCCGAGTTGCACCAAAGACTTCAGCAAGAGGTTGACCTGAGAGCTTTGAAATTCTCTCAGCAGCCGCTAGTGAATAAATAGTCTCCTTGAAGTACGTTACCGTTTCAGGGATTGTCTCTAAGTGACAAAATGGCTCTGGCTCGAGGGCGAGCTTGACTCGTCTGCCAGTACGTTTTTCTAGTTGCATTAAGTGAGCAATAACTTTATAAATATTCTCATTAAAAGCTGCAACGTACTCAGGTGAGGTTACTTTGGGACGGAAAGCTAGTGGAGCTGTTTGGATAGTTGGTTCAACATCTGAACCTGTAACTTCGGCCAGAATATCGGCGACATTCATTGTGTATTTAGTACGTGCATCTGTTGTCCAGTCAGGTTCGTATACCTCAGCCTTGACTTCTTGCCCCTTAAAAGGTCCATACGGAAATGCATTTACGGTATAAACGTAGAGATCTTGTTCAATAAGATAATTGCGCAGCCACTTACGTTCTTCAGGTTTTGCTAGCAACTCAACAACTGAGGCGTTAGCCAAACGCAGCGAAACACCCATAGGTGCATCAGGACTAAACCGCTTTTTTACTTCTGGCAGATGCGTTTGCAAGCTCGTCTTCATATCGGTCCAGGTATCACCTGGATGTACAAGGGTTGAATATGTTAAATGGCCATAACCATTCTTTAAATCCATTCCCTTACTTACCGTTACCGATGTGATTAAAAGTGCTGGTATTTAAATGTGATTGAGAATCGCGTGTGGTATTTAGCCATCCACCAGAGGTGAAATAACGCTGTCCGGCGACTAGCAACTCTTCAGCAGGGAACTTAGTAATAATTTCACAACCGGTGGCCGTTACAACAATCTCTTCCTCAATTCGAGCTGCCCCCCAGCCATCTTTCGCTGGCCAGTAAGTTTCAAGGGCAAAGACCATACCTTCTTCAAGTGTCTCAGGATGCTCAAGTGAAACCATTCGGCTAAAAATAGGTCGCTCCCAAATAGAGAGTCCGACACCGTGACCATATTGCAGCGCGAAAGCGGCCTCTTCATTTGCAAAACCAAACTCTTGAGCAGTTGGCCAAACTTTAACGATGTCGGCTGTTGTAGCTCCCGGCTTAACAAGGGCGATTGCCTTATCCATATATTCCCGGCAAATTGTGTAGGCATTACGTTGTGCAGGGGATGCACTCCCAATTGCAAAGGTGCGATAGTAGCAGGTGCGATATCCCATGAAACTATGGAGGATGTCGAAAAACGCAGGATCTCCTGGGCGCAGTACTCGATCACTAAAAACGTGTGGGTGCGGAGAACAACGCTCACCAGAAATCGCGTTAACGCCTTCAACATGCTCTGAGCCCATGTCGTAAAGAATCTTGCTTACTAAGCCAACACACTCATTTTCTTTTACACCTGGACGCAGGAATTCGTATAGGTGATCGTATGCAGCATCGACCATAGAGGCGGCTGAAGTAAGAAGAGTGAGCTCATCCTTCGTCTTAATCCGTCGCGCGGCTAGAAAAACCTGCTGTCCATCAACGACCTTAATTCCTTTTGCTTGCAGTGCGAACATAACTGGAGGTTCGATAATATCGACGCCCAGCGGCTCATTTTCTAATCCATGTATTTTTAGAACTTCGTAAATTTTATTTGCCACAGATTCGGCTTGACCTGCGCTAGGACTGATCGCACCTCTTAGTGTTGAAATACCAGCACGTGAACCCAAAAGTGGCCCAGCATCATGATGAGGTGCATGCCCGTTAGCACTTGCATCGGCATGAGCCTTATCTAGCCAAGTGGTTTGCAATGTGTGATGGCGAGCTGCCGATCCAAAGTCCCAAAGAATTGGCTCACTTCCACGTGGCAGGATTGCAAAGCGAATCATCTTATCCATTGCCCATGTACCAATGTGAGTAGAGGTCATGTAGCGGATATTGTGGAAATCAAATGTTAAGACGGAGCCCAAACTTGAGTTCTCTAACTCAACTTTTAAGCGAGCAAGTCTTTCGTTGCGCAGCCGATCAAAATCAACGCGGTTTTCCCAGTCGACGCCATTGTTTCCATACGTTGCAATCGCCACTTGTACACTCCTGAATGAACTAAGTCGAGATGTTCTCTCTTAGTTAACACTACGCAAACAGTGTTGTCAATTTAAAAATTGAGCGTAGTACATGGTAAAACACGTTGACTAACTTCAACAACACGGTTAACAATGAGGGTCCGCGCAGCCATGTACGAACCAAATTCCACGAAATGGAGCCTTTGAGATATTCCTAAACTTATGGGGGAACGTTGAGTCAAAACCAATCGAGTCACCCTTTGAAATCGTCTGGACTAAATCCCCAACAGTTACTTCAATTGCACCATCGAGAGCGAATCCATATTCGTAACCATCATGGATGAGAAGCTCACCACCATCGTTGGATTCAGAGCCAGCATCATAGACAATCTCCATAAAATTTACGGAGTCATCCAGAGTCGCAGCTAAGCGTTCCCAGCGCACACCAGAGTTCATAACAATCACACTTCGATTATTTGGATTAACAAAAGATATTCTCGCTCCAGAGCTGTCCCATGCATCGGCCGGCGCATCAAAAGTGGCTCTACTTACCTTGGCTGATATATCGATCTTACCGCCCTTATCTTTACCGGCCGATTTTGATTCAAAGAGAAGATCGATGGAGACCCCTAATAAATTTGCAAGAGTGTAGAGAGTTGCAACAGAGGGATGAGATTTTCCATTTTCAATCTGTGAGATAAAAGAGGGCGAAACCTTTAATTGACGGGCAATCTCACGCAAAGAGTGTTTTGATTCTAAGCGGACCTCTTTTAGGCGAGGGCCTAAACGCTCTATTGGATCCGGCATTGCTCTCCTTGTGGGCCTAGACCTCTTTTATTAAGAGGGGCTATACATCCTTGCGTAGTCCCAGTATAGTTTTTTTTAGACTGAAAGTACTAGAGATTTGGAGACCAATTATGAAATTGAACTATATCCACCACGTAGGTTTAATCGTAAAAGATTTAGACCGGTCAATTTATTTTTACCATGACATCATGGGATTAAAGTTCCAGAACGAACCGACACCTTGGTTCGAAGGCCCAGAGCTTGAAAAAGGTGTCAATGTTCCCGGCGCGACACTACGCCAAGTTTCATTATGGGTTGATAAGACCAGCACGCTTGAATTGATTGAATATGGAAATCGCCCAGCCGATAACAAAAAAGCAGTTCCAAATAACTATCTGGGTGCAGCCCACGTATGTTTTAATGTCGATGATATCCATGCGACAAAGAAAGAACTTGAATCCAAAGGCGTAACTTTCTATAGCGAAGTAAATGTTGTGGACTCTGGACCATTGGCTGGCTGGCGTTGGTGCTATTTCAGCGACCCAGATGGGTTAGCCCTCGAGTTAATCCAGTGGGATTATTACCATAAAGAAGAGCGCGAAGCCGCATCTGAGCTCTACTTAAAGTCAAGACCAGCACTTAGCACGCTAGAACCACTGTTTAAGAAGTAAAACTTATAATGAAGAAGGGCGGACCATTTTGGTCCGCCCTTCTTCATGTACTTACATCTTTACTTAACCTTCACCAAAACTTTCATCTGATCGCCTTTTGGATCAATCAGAACATCAAAGCCTTTTGTTACACATTCATCAATACCAATCACGGATGTAACAAGCTTTTCAATCGGGTATTTACCTGAAGCAGCCAATCTAATAACTCTTGGCCAATCGGTTAATAGATAGCACCAACTGCCGATTAGCGAGATATCTTTTTCTGACAACGCCATCGCATCAATTGTTGCCAGTTTTGTGTGAAGACCGGTTTGTACAATGCGACCGCTACGTCGAGTATGTGTAATGCAGGCTGCTAATCCAGGAGTAGAACCTGATGCTTCAACAGAGACATCAACACCGCGTCCTAAAGTGATTTCACGGATTGCATCATCGAATGAGGCATCCAATGGATTCAACACCGCTCCAAGTCCGAGAGATTTTGCAAAGGCGGCACGCTCTAGATTTGGGTCGGAGATAATTACTTGTGCAGCTCCAATTGCATTTGCGTAAAGGGCGCTAAGAGCTCCGATCGGCCCACCACCGGTGACAAGAACAATGTCACCACCGGTTAATCCAACTCGGTCGACACCATAGGCAGCTACAGCGGCCGGCTCTACAACGGCTCCAGCTTGGTCCGAGATTGAGTCGGGCAGTTTTGCAACTTGGTACTCCTTTAGGACTGCAATCTCACCCAAACCACCAGTCGGGGCGCTAAGCCCAGTGCAGGCAAACTTTAAACATAAATGTCCACGGCCAGTTCGACACGGTTCACAGCGACCACACACGATCGCAGGCATAATTGCAACACGTTCACCAACGGCTACATCTTGAACATCTTTACCAATCTCTAAAACTCTAGCTGAGAACTCATGGCCAAGGATTTGTGGATTGGTAACACCCGTTAGAGGGTGTGGCTTTGTCGGGGTAACTATTGCCCCCATGATGTATTCATGTAGATCTGTGCCACAAATCCCGCAGTAGAGAACTTCAACTACAACTTCATCTGAACGCGGCCCATTTGGGTTTGGCACATTTTCAATTCGGATATCTTTTTGGCCATGGAACCGAGCTGCCTTCATTATTACCTCCGTTTAGATGATCTAGTTTTTGTATAAATAATGGCCGCTCCTATGACAAGCGTTCCTTGGAAAATATATTGCCATGATTGAGACAAGCTCAAAAATAGGCAGGCATTGAGAATTTGGATCATCAACATTGAGCCAAATAGAGTCCCGACGAATGATCCACGGCCACCAAGGAGGCTAGTGCCACCCAACACGACCGCTGTAATAGATTGCAGAGTAAATGAAGGGCCCTGAGCCGGATCTCCTACACCCAACTCTGCCATCAACATAATTGCTCCAACACCGGCAAAGAGAGCTGAAGCAACATAGGCGCCTATAACAGTTAAATTCACATTCACACCTAGGCGACGAGCAGACTCTTCACTTGATCCAACTGCACGCAAACGCATTCCCCATTGAGAACGGCGCAGAGTAATTTCTAGAATGACAGCAACAATGGCTAATCCAACGAATGAGAGTGGGATTGGACCAACAGTTTTTGCAATCGCTGCTGCAACAGATGCGTTGATATAGCCATCGGGGGATTCACGTAGCAAAAAGCTAGCGCCTTGAATACCGATATATGTAGTCAAGGTTGCAGCCACGGCCGTGAATTTTCCGTATCTAATCAAAATACCGTTGAGGGACCCACCAACTGCAGCGACGATAAAAATTAAAACAAAAGCAAAAGCCATGACAAGCGGCTTGCTTCCATCATTGACAAAGAATGACGCTACAACCAACAAGAAACCAGCCATGGGGCCAACCGAGAGATCCATGCCACCGACCAACAGAACAATTGTTTGTCCCATTGCAATAAAACCTAGAGCAGACACTAGAAGCAACATCGAACTAATATTGAAATTTGAGAAATAGCGGTTATTTGTCGATTGGATATAAATTCCTAATCCAATCATTATGACCGAAAGGATGATTGGCGGTATAAAATCTCCCTTTACAAAGCGCATGAACTTACTTGCTTGACCTTTGGTTTCTACCGCTGCAGAGTCTTGCTTCCTTAAAGTTGTAGCACGTACTGCAGCGTCAATCATTTTAGTTTCAGTGATTTCAGGGCCAACAAGAGTCTGAATGACATGTCCTCGTGACATCACATAGACACGATCACATAGACCTTCTAGCTCTTTAGCATCTGAAGAAGCGACAATTACTGGAATTCCAACCTCAGCTGCATTGCGCAGGATTTGATAAATCTCAGCGCGAGCTCCGACGTCAACACCTTGGGTTGGCTCATCTGCGATGATCATTACTGGCTCGGACAGTAGCGCGCGAGAGATAACAATTTTTTGCTGATTTCCCCCAGAGAGAGATGAAATAGCAGCATCCATAGAAGGTGCTTTAACAGAAAGACTAGTAAGTGAATCTAAAACTATTGTGGTTTCCTTCTTACGGCTGATTAAGAAAACTTTTTTAAACTTCTTTAGTGCATTAACGGCAGCATTCTCACGAACAGAGAGTGTCATCATAAGAGCTTCACCATGGCGATCCGCGGGCAAGTAAGCGGTCCTGGTAAGTAAATCTCGATGCCCAAAACTCTCTCCGCCAATTGCAACATTACCGTTGAACTCAGTTAAACCCGCGAGTGCTCGCAACAACTCACTTTGCCCATTGCCGTTGACGCCGGCAATTCCAATTATTTCACCTTTATTAGATGAAATAGAAACATTATTAAAATCTTCACCAGACAAATTTTCAATACTTAAGAACTCTTTGTCAGCGCTTGTCTTTGAGTGTTTATTTGGGAAAGTGGAATCTAGGTTTCTTCCTACAATCAACGTTAGCACTTCATTGTCTGTGATTTCTGTAACTTTTGAAGTTCCACGCCATTTTCCATCGCGCAGAACAGTCACATGATCTGCGATCATACGTACTTCAGCTAAACGGTGGGTAATATAAATTACAGCCGTTCCAGCCTCTTTAATTTTCTTAACGCGATCAAATAATAAATCAACAGATTCTTGGCCTAGCGGTGCCGTTGGTTCATCAAGGATTAAAACCTTTGGATTTATGGCAAAAGCCTTAGCGAGCTCCAATAGGTGCTTTTGAGCAACTGTTAAAGAACCAACACGTTCTTTAAGATCTGAGGTAAGCCCAAAATCATCAAGCATCGCACGCATAGTCTGGGCTTGGCTACCATTTTTATTTAAAAAGCTACTTGGAACTGAAATTAAAATATTTTCGGCGACAGTCAAATCTGGGAGCACTGCAGGGTGCTGATGAACGAATGCGATGCCCAGTTCGGTCGCAATGTGGGGATTTAAATGTGTAATAACATTGCCTGAAACCGTAATAGTTCCGCTGTCGGCAGGGGTTGTTCCAGAGGCTACGTTCATCAATGTTGATTTTCCAGCACCATTCTCACCCAATAGCGCGTGGACTTGACCACTCTCGGCTGTGAATGAAACATCGACGAGTGCGGCAACACCGGCATAGCTTTTTGAAATACCAGAGAGAACTAATGGATGAGAACTCACGATTACACCTTTTCAATCATTGAAATATTTGAATTTAATTAAAGTACTGAAATCAGCAATGTTGTAAAAACAACCGGTTAGGCCACATTTCGCAGCCTAACCGGTTGTCTAACTACTTTACTTTCCTAGTTTTGCTTGATCATCACCTGACATTTTAGCTGACAGGTATACATCGCCTGGAAGATCCTTGCGGCACTGGACAGCACTTGGCTTTCCAGATACTGAATCTTCGAAGATGTATGAAGGATAGACAGTTCCTGGCAATTTTCCGCCAGTTGCCTTTGCAATTGCCCAGTCGATAGCAAGACGAGCGTGGTCATTTTGTGTAGAGACCGTCATCATCTTGAAATTTGGCTGAGTTGCATGGTTGTCTTGCCAGAAGCAGCCAAGGACGTTTCCGTCAGAGGTAGCAATTGCTGGAACTTTCCAACCAGTCTTCACTGCTGCATCTAGTGCACCAACAAGTGAAGGACCGAAGTCAGAAAGAATCAAGTCAATCTTTGGATTTGCTGCAATCGCAGCTGTAAGGACTTTCTGAGTTAGAGCTGGATCCCAGTTAGTTGCTTCGAATGGCTGTGCGCCAATCTTCTTGAACTCTGGATGGGAAGCCATAACTGCCCAGAAACCCTTTGCCTCTTCTACGCCTTGGCTGTTACCAGCTGGTCCAGATAGGAAGAGAACATTTCCACCCGCAGGCAGGTTCTTTAGTGCCCAGTCAGCCCAGTTCTTGCCGGCTCCGGCGAAGTCTGTACCAACATATGCGCTGTAGTTAACGCCAACTTTTCCACCCACTGTTACGCGGTAAGGAACAGTTACAACGCCAGCTTTGTAGGCTGCTGTAAGTGCTGGAAGCATTGCATTTGCTGCATCAGCAAATACTACGATTGCATTAACACCCTTGGCAACGAAGCCCTTGACGTCTGAGATTGACTTCGACGTGCTTCCTTGACCATCTGCGTAGTAGAACTTAGTAACGCTTGGGCAAAGTGCAGCTTCTGCCTTACCTGAAGCAGTTGTTACAAGACGCCAACTATTTCCACCGAAACCATCAGTGAAAGCCATTGTGATCTTCTTAGGTCCGCACCAGGAAGGTTTGGCAGCGGCTGAGCTTGTTGTAGCAATAGAAACGCTGGATGCGAACAACATTGCCGCAATTCCGATGCTACTTGCAACTTTGAGTACGCGTGATTTATTGCGTGTCAAATGTTTTTCCTTTCCTAGATGTGCGGCTAATTAGTCGCACCTTTCGGCAATTTTGCCGAAACCTGTGTTTTGCGTGGGAGCGAGTGCATAGAAAGAGTTATCCAAGCGAAATCTCGCCTACCTTCTTTTCTCTTACGGCACTTAAAATCTTTTTCTTCACTAAACCCCAGTTCACTGAATACAGTGCAATTCCAACCAACAGGGCCATGGCAGTTACTAATGTGCGCACGGCGTAAGGAACTTTTAATGAGAGAACAAACTGATCGAGCTGACTCAAGAAAATAGCAGCTACAGCGCTTGCTGCAGGAAATCCTCGGCCACCCAATAGGGATGTTCCTCCCAAAACGACGGTAGCAACTGAGGGTAGTACCAAACTGTCGCCTTGGTAGGCGGTCGGTTGAGTCAATATTCCACCCAGTAAAACTCCACCCAAGCAGTACAACAGTTGAGCAAGAATATATGCCGATGTTTGGTGCCGCTTAACAGCCAGGCCAGCAGTTCGGCCAGCGCGAGCATTGGAGCCAATACCTTCGAAGCGACGTCCTGCAACCGACATTTTCAAGAAGAGAGTTGTGACAATTACCGCCCCAATTGCAAAATAAATTGAGTTCGGAATACCAAGAGTTAAGTTACTTGAAATATTATTGAGCAAGACGGTTGTTCTATGTGAAATTCCGAGAGAGACAATCATCATTACTGCGTAGAGCAACGAACTCATACCTAATGTTGCAACGATTGGGTTAATTTCTAACCGACTTACTAAAATCCCATTAAGTAAACCCGCAATTAGTGAAACGATAAATGCTACGGCAACGGCGTAGAGCAAGCGATTATCCTTTTGATCAGGCAGCTTTGTAACAAAGACAACCGTTAATGAAACCGAACCAGCAACAGATAGATCGATACCTCCCTGCTGCACGACAAGAGTCTGACCTAAACCAATAATTGCAAGTACTGCAGCAAAAGGAAGCATTCCGAGGACTGCGCCCTTACTTACACTTGAGGGCGCAAAAATTGCAGAGATAATAAATAGCATTACCAAAGCACCTAAAATAATGCGCATACCCCGAGAAACTTGGAATCTCGCTGAACGAGTCAGGATTGCGCTACGAGGTGCTTCAAGTACGCTCACAAATCATCCAATCAAATTTCTGGCCAGGGCCTTACAAGGGGCTAAGTTAACTAGGACTTTACATAGCCTCGGCAGACTCTAACAGGGGAATTAAGTAACAATTTCATCTCATTTTTTAAGGTGGCGGGTTAAGGCGGCCATGTCTTGAGCCTCCAATCCAGCCACGCATGCCTGACGGTATAACTCTTCGACGGCCCAAGCTGCAGTTAGAGGGACCCCAGTTGTACTTCCTAGACCTCGAATCAGGCTCAGATCTTTGACAACAGTATCGATTCTCATCGCCACTGGAGTCTGGCTATCAAGGAATGCGGCGCGCTTATATTTTACGAAAGGCGCGGCGATGACGCTCTCTTCGAAAACATCATATGCCGAGCTGGCATCGATCCCGGAGGCTTTCGCCAAGGCCAAGGCCTCGCTAACGGCGGCATTTAAAGAGTGGACTACGAGATTTACCGAGAGCTTCATCGCTTGGCCAGCACCTGCATGACCAAGGTAAGCAACCTTCTTAGAAAAAGACATGAGCACGGGAGTAATTTCAAGAACGTCGTCTTCAACCCCACTAGCCATGACCAAGAGTTGGTGGGATGCGATAGTCGCCATACTTCCAGAGACTGGCGCATCTACAAACCTTAAGCCTGCTTCCGTGATTGCAAGATCTAAAGCTTTTGCACTTTCAACACCGCTTGTTCCCATGTCAACGATTACGAGTTTCTTGTTTACTGATTTTAAGATTTCTGGATCAGAGAGTAGAACTTTCTGGGTTATAAAGCCATCGGTAAAGAGAGTAAGTGCTACATCTGTTTGTACAAGTGCTTCTTTAACAGTTTCAACAACTGTGACATTTGGTTTTGATATTTGTGTTGCTAACTCATCGGCGCTCGCCCGAGTTCGGTTCCACAATAAAACATCGTGTCCGGCAGTGGCCAATTCACGGGCCATTGCCCCGCCCATTTTTCCCGTTCCGAGAATCGCTACTTTAGCCATGAGTTGGTGACACCAAAATCTTTCCAGATGCGCGGCCGGCAACCAAATCCTCAAACGCCTCGACAGCATTTTCTAAATGAACAACTCGATCAGTCAAAAGTTTTGCCACAACGCCCGACTTGAGAAGCTGGATTGCTTCAGGCATGTCGTCTTTGCACACATGCGCAACAGTCGTTTGCAGCGTGACTTCACGCAAAACGGCGTCAAAGAATGGAAACTCTTGAGGGATTTTATTCAAGCCCAACAACATCAAAGTTCCACCTTGATTTGTGATTGCTAAAGCTCGAGCTCCAGCACCAGGAGCACCTGACGTTTCAAATACAACTTCAGACTGATGGCCAATAGTTGTAAGTAATTCCTGAGGCGTAATCTCTTTACTAATAAGTACTGCTTTCTTTGCACCAAGCTTGAGTGCGATATCTAATCTCTTCTGGTCTACATCAACTGCAGTGATATCGACGCCAAGTTTTTGAAGAGCAACACAGACAAAAGAGCCAATTGCTCCAACACCCAGCAAGACGACGCGGTCACCTTTGACAACACCTGCGCGTTTAACAGCATGGATTCCAACAGCCAAGGGCTGGGTTAGCGCGGCATACTCATCTATGCAGTCATCAGGAATTGGAACGCAAATATCTTTTGGTGCGGCAGCAAATTCTGCTAAGCCACCATTCCAACTCAAACCCAATGTGTAATAAGAGGCGCACAAATTAGTTCGTCCACTTGTACACATTTTACATTCTCCACAAGAAACACCAGCCCCACATGCAACCCGTTTTCCAAGCATCTCTTGTGCGCTTGCGCCAGCTTCAATGACGGTGCCGATGAATTCATGTCCAAGCACCGTTGGCCCTTGGTGTCCGCTCCCAGGATGCGGAGCACTTAATGGAACCATGAACGGGCCCTTTGCATACTCTGATGCATCAGTTCCACACAGCCCGTTGTATGCAATTTTAATGAGGACTTCGTTCTCATTTAACGTTGGGCGTTGGACATTTTCCAATCGTAGATCTTTATTTCCATGCAGGACCGCTGCGCGCATTGTGCTCATTACGAGGCCGAGTTTGTTACGTGGACTTTTATCTGGCCCTTATCGCTCAGAACTTTTTGATAAGCCTGATCTGCTTGGCTAATATCGAATGAAGATGTGACAATTTTTGATAGATCTACACCGGTGCGCCCTAAGAAACGAATTGTTTCTGGCCAGACTCCAGGTGAGCCAATAATGCCCCTAATGCTCAGCTCTTTTGACTGCACGAGACCAAGTTTTGCAGGTGAGGATCCACCAACGTTGATTCCAATAATTACAATTCTGCCATGAAATCCAGCGACTTCTAAAGTACTGGCCATGGCCGATGGATGCCCACTGGCATCAAATACAACTGAAGCGCCCGCACCCTTTGTTAACTCATCAATGCTCGAGAGAAATTCTGGCTTAGTTGGATCCACAATTGCCTCTGCTCCAAGACCGGTCGCAATTGCTCCACGGGCTTGAGATGGCTCAGCGACAATGACTCGCGCACCTTTTGCAGCGCTTGCTGCAATGACGCCTAATCCAATTGGACCTGCGCCAAAAACCACAACAGTGTCGCTTGCATCAAGATTATCGGCGCGCACTGTCGCGTAGTAGCCGCAACTGAATGGCTCAATTAATGCACCTTGAGTCCACGAGAGATTCTCTGGAATTTTGTGCAACCACGCTGATTTTGCAATAAAGAAATCTGCCATCGCACCACTGATGCTAAAACCAAAGTGCTCTTGTCCAATTACACATTCACCGACAACGCGATCTCCCGATTTAAAGTTTGTAACTTTCTTACCAACTTCAATAACCTCAGCTGACCATTCGTGACCCGGAATGATTGGGTATTCGAATGGAATTATGTAGCGTCCCTCAAGTAGTTCAATATCTGAGTGGCAGATTCCGACTGAACGACTTGCGAGCAGAACTTCATCGTCAGCTATTTTTGGAACTGAAATATCGTTTACGGACATTACATTTGAAGACATAAACTGCAGGGCTTTCATCATTACTCATTTCACTTAGAGGGTTGCCGCTGAAAAATTTAAACCAATACCATTCCGCCATCAATCATGATGGTTTGGCCTGTCATGTAGTCAGAATCACCTGAAGCCAAAAAGAGTGCCATTCCAACTAAATCCTCAGGCAGGCCTGGGCGACCTAACAGGATTCCAGCTGAAAAATCCTCCATAGCCTGTCCAGGACGCTGTGAATCGCCCATCTCCATGAGATCTTTATCAAGACCAATCCAAAGTGGTGTATCTACTACGCCGGGTGCAAAGGAGTTACATGTGATGTTATGAGGTGCAAGTGCTCTAGCAGTTGCCTGCGTTAGTGCATTTACCGCAAATTTACTTGCGCAGTAAGGAGCGAATGAAGGAAAACCCTGACGGCCCGCAATTGAGGCTGTATTAATTATTTTTCCGTACTTCTGATCAACCATGTACTTGCCACCTTCTTGTGTGCAGATAAGAACGCCTAAGCCATTAACGTTCATGATTGCATTCCAATTTTCCTCAGTAACTTCCATGAAGGGCATGGCTTTATTGAAACCAGCGTTATTGAATAAAACATCAAGTGAGCCAGCCCAGCCCACGAAATCCTTGAAGGCGCTCTTTACTTGATCTCGATTAGAGACGTCGCCGACTAATGCGATTGCTTTTCCTCCAGCGTCGGTAATTTCTTTAACTACGCGCTCAGCGTTGGCCTTATTGAAATCAAAAACACCAACCTTCGCTCCTTCTTTAGCAAAAGCCTTAACAAATCCTTCGCCAATTCCACTTCCGGAACCACTAACAACTATATTTTTTCCAGTTACCCGACCCATGAGAACCCCTTTAACTACCAGAAGAACCCAGGCATTCTGAATTCTTGGAACTCGTAAATTCAATCACTAGGCACAGTGAGCGTCAAGCAAAAATGAACACTAGCGTCTCTGACCTCCCCAAGGCGAGCCTAGGTCGGCTTTCTATGTTGTGAATATGTCCAGTCTCACATAACATGGGAGCATGGCTAAAGAAGCGCTCATCATCGGTGTAACTGGGATTGCTGGCAACAACATTGCAGCAGAACTATTAAAAGACGGTTGGAAAGTCAGTGGCCTCTCACGGAAGCCAGGCGTAACAATTCCTGGCGTTAATCACTTATATGGCGACGTACTAGATCCGGCCAGTCTGCACGCTGCATTGTCAGGCTCAACGGCCACTCACCTTTTTTTCTGCACTTGGTCACGCCAGCAAACTGAGAAAGAGAACATCGCAGTCAATGGCGCGATGCTCCAAAATACTTTAAATGTTTTTGCTCAAAAGAAATCCTTAGAACATGCTGTACTCATTACTGGGTTGAAGCATTACCTTGGGCCGTTTGAATCATACGCAGCTACTCCAATGGAGACTCCGTTTAAAGAGAGCCAAGCACGCTTGCCCATCGATAATTTTTATTACACGCAGGAAGACATACTTTTTAAATCTGCTAAAGAGCAGGGTTTCACTTGGTCTGTTCACCGCCCACACACAATGATCGGGTGGGCACTTGGAAATGCCATGAACATGGGGGTTACGCTCGCTTTGTATGCCAGCATTTGTAAAGAAACCGGGCGACCATTTATCTTCCCAGGTTCCAAAGAACAGTACAATGGTGTTACAGATGTAACGGATGCGCGATTGCTTGCTCGCCATGCAGTGTGGTCGGCGACAAATTCAGCAGGAAAGAATCAAGCCTTCAACACCGTTAACGGAGATGTATTTCGATGGCGCCAACTATGGCGAAGCCTCGCCGAATACTTTGAAATTGCAGACCCTGGATACCCTGCCGAGTTTTCACCGCTAGAGCCCCGCATGACAGATTCAGATGAGATTTGGGCAAAAATTGTAGATAAATATAAATTAGCCAATTACAAAGCAACTGAAATCGCTTCTTGGTGGCACTCCGATGCTGATTTGGGCCGTCAAGTAGAGACTTTCGCCGACATGGGCAAGAGTCGCAAGGCTGGTTTTGGTGATATTCAAGTAACGTCAGATTCATTCATTGAGCTATTTGAGGAACTGCGCACTAAGAAAATTATTCCTCCACGTTCTTGATAAAAACATCGGGATGCTTAGCAAGTTCCAACCGAGTGCGACGAATATGACCGAACAAAATTCGTTCTCCATCGTCGACATCCCCACTTTTGATCGCACGAAAGAGTAAATCGTGTTCATAATGTGCGGGCTGGAAACGGTCAATTTCTAATAGTTTTGAGTAAGCCCTGCGGTAATGCTGGGTTGTATTCCAGAGCCGGGCAACCATTTCGTGGAGCAAAGCGGTTTTAGCGCCACTATATGTGCACAAGTGAAATTCACGATCTATCTGCAAGAACTCCTCTGTCGACTCACACTTCTCCATATCTTTCTTTAGTTCAGCAAGTTTTGAAATCTGGGCTTTAGATAGATTTGGGATGCTCAATCTTAAAAGTAAAGGCTCAGTTCTCTCTCGAATCTGATACATCTCTTCACATTCAGCAAGAGTTAACTGTGCGATCCAAGCTCCAGTATTTGCAACCAAGTTGATTAAACCATCGGCTTCAAGCATGCGCAGAGCTTCACGAACGGGAGACCTACTTGCACGAAATTTTGATGCGATATCTTCTTGGCGCAATCTGGATCCAGGCGGATACTTTCCAGATAGAATTTCATTTTTTAACTCATTAGCTATTTGGTGACTGGTTGATAAGTCCCCTTCAATTCCTACTGCCACCGAACTATCTCTCTGGGTAGGCAGGATGCCAGAGTTTTACTTTTGCATCCTTTTCATAGGCCTTGCCATTAGGGAAACTGACGAGCTCCATCTGCATTCCCCAGGGAGTTAAAAAGTAAACCCATTTCTGTCCTTCACTTTTACTCTTACTTAATGTTGGATCTCCCATAATCCTGACACCATTATTCTTAAGATATCCAAGTGCTGCATCAAAATCATCTACATAAAAAGCTAAATGATGTCCACCAATATCGCTATTTCGTGGTTGCGCAGCGACAGTATCAGCCGACTCATATTGGAAAATTTCAAAATTTGGTCCGAACTTACATCGGAAGAAACGAAGTTCTTTCATGACTGTGCGCGGGTGGACCCCAAGATGTTCCTGCATCCAATCATCATCACGCTTAAAAGGCCCAAGTGAATAAATTAATTCACACCCGATGATATCGACGAAAAATCGCTCTGCTTGATCTAAATCCGGGACGGTAAAGCCAATATGCTCGGCCCCCCTTAACCCTGGAATCCCGGCTGCCATAACCCCTCCGATCGACCTATTGGATACAATCATAGATATTTTAACCCCATAAATCCATAGACTATCGAATATACCTTGTGATTGGATGCAATCTGGGTTTAAACTGGCATTCTCATCACAATCGAAAGTAGATCCACGATGGCCTTACATCACCGACATAAGCCTCTAGCGCCGTGGGTTGAAGTTGAGACCACTCATGAGGATTGGAATAACGCATCCCCTGAACTACTAAAAACGATGCTTGTAGAGCTCGTTCTCATACGTACATTTGAAGAGTATGTTCTCGAACTTTCGTCTGCAAGTTTAATTCATGGTCCCGCTCACTCAAGCATTGGGCAAGAAGGTGGAGCTGTAGGTTCAACACTTTTATTAAGTAGTAAGGATTCAGTCAATGGATCTCACCGTGGGCACCATCAGTTTCTAGCAAAGGCAATAAATCATATTTCACCAAAGGGGTTACAACCCGAAGCAGAATTCTCTCAAGAGATGAAACATCTATTATTAACTACGTTGGCTGAAATTGCCGGACTTGATCGAGGTTTTAGTCATGGTCGTGGTGGTTCTATGCACTTGCAATGGATCGAAGCAGGAGCCATGGGAACAAATGCCATTGTTGGCGGTGGAGTTCCATTAGCAGCGGGTTTTGCGTGGTCACATCGCTTCGCTAAAACTGACACAGTTTCCGTGACGTATTTTGGCGACGGTGCAATCAATATTGGTTCAACATTAGAGACCTTTAATTTAGCAGCAGCTTGGAAATTACCAATCTGTTTCTTTATTGAAAATAACCAGTATGCAGTTTCAACACACGTGAGTGAAGCCACTGGCGAACCTAGATTGTCTGCCCGTGGCCAAGGTTTTAATATTCCAAGCTGGAAAGTTGATGGAATGAACCCATTAGCCGTCTACTTGGCGATGGAAGAGGCAACTGCACACATGCGTGCAGGCAATGGGCCAACCATGATTGAAGTCGATGTATACCGTTACTTCCACCAGAATGGTCCATTTCCAGGAAGCGCATTTGGGTATCGCTCGAAAGAGGAAGAAGCAGAGTGGCGAGCACGTGACCCAATTCTGCAAGTTGGCGCTAACTTAATTCGGCGGGGTTTAATTGAGCAACCAACTATTGACGCTTTGATTGTGCGAACAAAAGCAGTAATGGCAGAGCTTGGAGATACCTTGCTTGAGCCTCTTCCCGGTGGAAAGCCAGGGCAGCGTCAAATCAAACCAAGTGAATGGCCGAATCCTAATTTTGTAGATGTTGGAGTTAGGGGCGACTTATCTGAATTTAACGGAGCCAAGTTAGCTGACTTTGACAATTACAGCGGTGAAATAGTTGATGCGAAATTTGTGGATTCTATTGCTGCAGTAATCGACAGACGAATGGAGACAGATCCCCGAATCATTATTATGGGTGAAGATATTCATAGATTAAATGGTGGGACTAATGGTGCTACTCGTGGGTTAAAAGAAAAATATCCGAATCGAGTTCTTGGAACACCAATTAGTGAAAATGCTTTTGCCGGTTTAGGTGGAGGAATCGCAATCGATGGCAGATACAAGCCCATAATCGAATTCATGTATGCAGACTTTATGTGGGTTGCAGCCGACCAACTTTTTAATCAAATTGCTAAAGCACGCCACATGTTTGGTGGAACAGGTCCAGTTCCGCTTGTACTTCGCACTAAAGTTGCGATGGGAGCTGGTTATGGCTCACAGCACTCAATGGATCCTGCAGGAATAATGTCAATGCATCCAGGTTGGCGGATAGTTGCCCCATCAAATGCATTTGATTACGTGGGATTAATGAATAGTGCACTCCTATGCCAAGACCCAGTAATTGTTCTTGAACATGTAGATCTTTATCAGTCAATTAGTAAGAGTCCAACAACTGATATGGATTACCACATTCCAGTTGGCAAGGCTGCGATCAGCCGAGTCGGTAAAGAATTAACAATCATAACTTATCTCGCTATGACTAAATATGTGCTTGAAGCCTTAACCGAGATAGGCAATATCGACGCCGAAGTAATTGATCTTCGTTGGTTAGATCGTGCAAGTATCGATTGGGACACAATTGGTGTAAGTATCAAGAAAACAAATAATGTCTTAATTGCAGAACAAGGTTCAGTTGGCACTTCGTACGGCTCATGGTTAGCCGATGAAATTAACCGCCGATATTTTGACTATCTGGATGGGCCAGTTGAGCGCGTAACCGGGAAAGAAGCATCTCCTAGTATCAGTAAAGTCTTAGAGCGCGCGGCTATTGCACGTACAGAAGAAGTTGTAACCAAGGTAAATGAAATTAACACCAACAATCATTTGAAGCGGAAATAATAATGGCAAGAATTCTTAGGATGCCAGAAATTGTGGCTAACTCGACCGAGGCCATTATTCAAAAGTGGTATTTGGATGAGGGTATTGACTTTGCAGCAGGAGCAACGGTTTTGGCGATAGAGACTGAGAAGGCTGTTGTAGATGTTGAAGAAGAAATTTCAGGCGTAATTCTGAAAAGACTCAAATTTGAAAATGATCAAGTTGATGTCGGAACTCCAATCGCAATACTTGGCGATCCGGGGGAGAAAGTTGCGGACATGTCTGCACTCTTAACTTCCCTTGGTATCGAAGAAAATGTTTCAGTGAACACACCAGTACCTGTAGCAGCGGCATCCCAAGAAGTTAAAACTCAACCAACCGAATCAAAAATAGCTGCACAATCTGGTAGCGATAGAATCTTTGCCTCACCGTTGGCACGAAAGCTTGCACGAGAATTAAATTTAACTATTGAGCAGTTGAGTGGAACTGGACCAAATGGTCGAATCACTCGCTCGGATGTAGAAAGCGCACACTCGGCTAGCAAGCCAAGTGCCGCTGTTCCAGCTAAATCAAAATCGTCAACTCAAAGCTTTGAAGAGATTGCTAATACACCACTTAGAAAGGCAATTGCTTCTAGGTTGACTCAGAGCAAGCAAGAGATTCCACATTTTTATCTCAAAGCCACTGCCAATGCTGAAAAGATTCTTTCACTACGTGCTGATTTAAATGCAACGGGCCGAGCTAAAGTATCGTTAAACGATTTAATTCTAAAATTAGCTGCACGAACTCTTGAAAAAGTTCCAGACGTCAACGTCAACTGGACCGCTGATGCAATACGAAAGTTTCATCAAATAGATATCTCAATCGCTGTTGCAGGACCTCGGGGATTGGTTACACCTGTTTTGAGGGATTTAGCGAGTAAATCAGTCTTTGATATCGCCACAGAAGTAGTTGCGTTTCGCGAAAAAATTAACACTAATACATTGAAGCAAAATGAAATTGAAGGCGGAAGTATTAGCATTTCTAATTTAGGAATGTATGGGACTGAAGAGTTCTCAGCTATTATTAACCCGCCGCAAGCTGCGATTTTGGCAGTTGGTGCAGCCCGTAAAGAAGCGGTCGTGATAGATGATCGGGTAGAGGTCGTAAACGTAATTCACTTCGTACTTTCGGCGGACCATCGCTGTGTTGATGGCGCTTTAGCTGCGCAATGGATGCAGGAGTTCATTAAGTCGGTAGAGGCACCCATTGAAATTTTGCTCTAACGCTCAATAAAGTTTGCAAAAAACCATGGACATTGACCGTCACTCCTTGTAAAGTCTCAATAAACAGTGACTTTCTAGGAGAGGTGAATGAGAATGGATGTTAGAAATGCAAAGATAGAGCCAACGATTGAGCATGGCGGAACGTGTTTGACATATTTCATGTTCCCAAAAGAATCGGTGCGCAAAGGTAGTGAAGATGGTTACCTCGAGTATGTTTCTGAGTTTGAGTTAAAGCCTGGTGCCCATCTTGAACCGCATATCCACGACTCTCATGAGTTTTATTACATGTTAACCGGAGAGGCCGTAGTTCAAGTTGCCGACGAGCAACGCAAAATTGGACCTGGAGATCTCGTACATATTCCACGAAATACCGTTCACTCAATTTGGCCATCGCGCGAAGGTGAATCCTTTAGAGCGTTTGCTTTTGCAATTGCATATATGCCAGAGGACAAAACGGGTCACTCTGTTGCAGTGCTGCCTGAGCCACGAGTTAAGGCTTAACTCGGGGCAAAGTTCCTCAACAGTAAGTGCTAAATCGTTGATATATCAGGGTCTTCCTTCAAAACTACTTTTGAGTACCCCTTGTGATTGAGCGCAGTTGGGTCTACTTTTGTGATTGCTACTTCACACTCGTGAGGAGTGTCCAGTCACAGTTAACCCATCGAGCTACTTTCAACGTACGAGAAAGGATGTAAATGAAGATTACATTAATTAAAAAGCAGATTACCGGAGTAATTGCAGTTGTGCTTGCAGTTGGCATCGGCATTCAAGTAAATGCCCAAGCAGCCGGATCCGAAGTGGGATTCTCAGAGTCCTTCTTAACAGATGGATTTCAAGTTCAATTAGTAAAGCAACTTGCTCAGCAGGCCACTGCCCAGGGCGTTGACTTATTGCCAGCTACAGATGCTAATGGCGATGCAGCTAAGCAAAATGCAGATATCGCAACATTAATTGGGCGTGGAGTCAGCGGACTTATTGTTGTTCCAGTTGACAGCACAGCAATTGTTCCAGCAATCCAATCGGCAAATGCCAAAAATATCCCAGTCGTAACTGTTGACTTGGGAGCTTCAGGAGGAAAGATTTATATGGTTGTTCGTGCCAATAACGTCTATATGGGCGAAGCTGGTTGCAAGTACATCGGAGCTAAGCTCAAGGGCAAAGGCACTGTATTAAATCTTCAAGGTGATCTAGCATCACTTAATGGTAAAGATCGCTCGACAGGATTTACAACATGTATGTCGAGCAATTATCCAAAGATCAAAGTTATTTCGAAGCCAATGAAGTGGAAGTCTGATGTATGTGCACAGGTTACTCAAACCGTATTAAGCACAACTAAGATTGACGGAATTTTCATGGGCAGCGAATCTGTATGTCTTGCAGGCGTCCAAGCAGTTATGAAGACCCAGAAGAAGTTGACGCAAGTCGGCTCAAAGGGACACATCATTTCTGTAGGAATTGACGGATCTCCTGCATCACTGAAGGCTGTACGCGCCGGCACTCTCGACGCTGTGATTTCTCAGCCACTTGATCTTTATGCAAAGTTCGGTATTTCATACATTAAGGATGCAATCGCTGGGAAGGTCCCAGTAGTTGGTCCTGACGGACACGGTGGAACCATCGTTGCGCTAGGTAATGGCACCTTCTCTGACTTGTTGCCATCACCAACAATCACTAAGGCCAATGCAAGCGATACAGCCCTCTGGGGTAACGGATAAGTAAGTAGAAAATAGAGATGCAGGTCCGGATTGCAATATCCATACGGACCTGCATCTTCTTACAACCCAATTGTATTGTTGATTGAAAATGAAAGGATTTAGGTTTGGGATGGAACAAAAAGCAAAAATCATTCTAAAGAATGTAACAAAAACCTTCGGACCTACAAAAGCATTAGATGATGTGACATTAAGCGTTATGAAAGGCCAGTCAATGGCCTTAATTGGCAAGAATGGCGCAGGCAAATCAACTTTAATTTCACTTCTAACCAATTTGTATAAGCCTGATTCAGGCGAGATATTGATTGTAAGCGAAGAAAATAATTCAGAGATAAAAGAGATCGGTTGTGTATATCAACGTAGCTCCTTGACGCCTTATTTAACGGCAGCCGAAAATATTGCCATTGGCAATTTCGCAAGAAATAAACTAGGATTGATCAATTGGGCAAAAGTTCAAACCCGCGCCGAGGACTTACTCGATGAATGGGGATTTGCACATATTGCGGGGGTTCAGGTTTCAGATCTTGAGCCGTTAGAAAAGAAAATTGTTGAGATTTGTAGAGTGATTTCAACTGGGTCACGGATTTTAATATTGGATGAACCGACTGCTGGTTTAGATATTACTTCAATGGAACTTTTATTTGAGCGCATGTATGCTGCGCATCGTCGAGGTGTCACATCGATATATATTTCACACCACCTACAAGAAATTTTCCAAGTGTGTGATGCAGTAGCAGTTTTACGGGATGGGAAATTAGTTGAAGTGAATGATATTTCTGCGCACAACATCGAATCTCTAGTAAGTTTAATGGTCGGGCCCGAGGCTAATAAATCAAAGATAGTTCAACAGAGAGGTCGATCTTCTCATTCAGTAAACCGAAAGGAAATCCTTACAATTAATGGATTGACAGTAGAATCAAAATTGAAGAGCTTGGATTTAAAGATATTTGAAGGTGAATGCATTGGGGTTACTGGTCTTGATGGCTCAGGACACAACCAACTGCTTGAAGTTATAACTGGAGTTACCGTTCCTACTTCGGGCAACATGGTATTGAGGGGTGCCACAATTTCACCAGGCAATATTAGCGAGTCTATTGAAAATGGCATTGGATTCTGTCCAGAGGATCGCCACTTCAATGGTTATGTTCCAGCACTTTCAGTGGCCGAGAACGCAACAATGCCGATACATAAGGAGTTTAGAAACAAGTTTAAGTTAATTAATAGTAAAGCCCGCGAGAGTTCATACAACAAACTCGCGAACTCTTGGTCTATTAAGGCTTGGAGCCCAGATCAACCCATTGAAGAGTTAAGCGGAGGAAATCAACAAAAAGTCGCCTTAGCCCGAGCGGTTTCATCCAACCCACATTTACTAGTTCTTAATAATCCAACATCGGGTGTCGACGTTTCAGCTAAAGATTCGATTTATAAAACGATTAGCGATTTAATTGAAAAGAAGCAAACAGTGCTACTTGCGAGTTCAGACATCAGTGACCTAGAGATTTGTGATCGGGTTTTAGTATTTTTTGGTGGCGAAATAGTAGGTGAGTTCGAAAAACCAATTCAAGACGCTGTAATTGCAGCTGCGGTTCAAGGCAAGAATTAAGAAACCCAAGAAATCTAGAGAGGGAAAGAAATGTCATCAGTAGTTACGCAAAAAAAGAAGAAAGCCATATTTCTTAATAAAAATTTTGCACTGTTGCCGATTTTAGTTGTCATATTTATTGCTGGTTCATTTATTAATCCAGCTTTTTTAACAGTGAATAACTTATTAAACAACGTTCTCACAACATCTGCCGTACTTGGGGTACTTGTTATTGGCGAAGCAATAATACTAATTGGCGGTTTCTTTGATCTTTCATTGCAGTCAATTGTTGGATTTGGACCAATGTTAATGGCCGTCTTGGTAAGTCCAAAAATTAGCGAGCTTCTAGATGGAAATGATGGTTACGCATTACCTGGTTTAGTTGGATTTCTAATTGCCTTAGCTATTATCGTGGCGATAGGCACATTTAATGGATTCATGGTTGCTAAATTGAAGTTGAACGCTTTTATCGTCACACTCGCAATGCTGATTTTAATCCAGGGCTTCACTTTAGGAATCTCAGGAGGCCAAACATATAGCGGCTTGCCTAGATATATGACCTACTTAGGTGACGGGCAAATCTTAGGACTACCTGTGCAAGCGATTATTTTTATTGTTCTCTTTGCTGCGGCTTATGTGTTTATGAAATACACAGTGTCTGGACGAAATATTTATGCGATGGGCGGGAATTTAAATGCGGCAAAGGCTGCTGGTATTAATGTTACCCGTGTCACCATAGGAATCTTTATGGCGGGCGCAGTTTTTGCCATGTTTTCAGGGCTAATGCTCACTGGCAGAATCGCTTCAGTTACCGCTAATCAGGGTGATGGAATGATTTTTACTGTGTTTGCTGCCTCAGTCATTGGTGGGATTAGTCTTGAAGGTGGAAGAGGAAATTTAATTGGAGCCGGAATTGGTGTAATTCTTTTGGGAGTAATTCAAAATATTTTAACACTTTCAAACGTTCCATCTTTCTGGATAAATGCAGCCTATGGTGCAATTATTTTAGGTGCCCTTCTTGTTGGTTGGGTGTCTTCAAGAAATCGCACAACCACACGATCTAATAAAGGTTAATATGGCAACAAATAGCCCAGTTAACGGCAATTGGATAACTGGAAATATGCCCGCTGTTGCTATCACCGCTCCTAAAAGAACTGAGATTATCTCAGTTTCGATAGCGTTGCCAAAAGATCATAATATTTTAATTGAAGTAGATACAGTTGGAATTTGTGGGACAGATGTTCATCTGTATAAAGGTACAAGTCATTATGTACAAACTGGTTTAACTAAATTTCCGATCAGATTTGGGCACGAGTGGTCTGGTCTAGTTCTGGCTTGCTCTTCAACTGAGTTTGAACATTTTGTGGGCAAACGAGTCACAGGTGAACCTTTTATTTCATGCGGCCAATGTTTGACGTGTAGGGCTGGTCACTACAATTTATGTCCGACCAGATTTGAATTAGGGGTTCGAGGAGACTATCCAGGTGCTGCTGCAAAATATCTTTCAATTCCCGCCACCAATGTTCATGTTATTCCTGACAATGTCAAACTAAAAGAGGCATTGCTATCAGAACCTGCCGTAACTGCCATGAATGCAGTTGAGAAATCGGGATTACAGACAGGGGAGTCGGCTGCAGTTATAGGAAGTGGAACGCTGGGGTTAATTGTTTTGCAGATTGCACAATCGATTGGAGCAAACGTCAGCGTCATAGGTGTTGATGAGGATACATTGAAGACTGCTAAGAAATTAGGCGCTGCTCACGTGTATCACCCAGACCAAGCCCCAAGTAACGCTTTTGACGTGGTGTATGAAGCCTCAGGAGCCTCGCAGATTGGGCCTCTACTTACTCGTATCGCGGCAAATTGCGCCAGAATTATGCAAATAGGGATTCCTTCGGGGCCAGTGAACAACATTAGTTTTGGTGATTTCGTCACCAAAGGATTATCTCTAGAGGGAATTCTTGGTGGAGTTCACCTCATGCCAAGAACTTTAGAGCTTATTTCAAAAGGTGTAATTAAACCAAAAGAGATGGTCCATGCAATTTTGCCTATTTCACAGATTTCTGAAGCTTTTGAGTTAGTTTCGGCAACCGGTAGAGGAAAACCTAAAATCTTATTAGACATGAAGACTTTATAAACTACTACAGGAGGAAAAATGGCAATAAAGGAAGTTCTACTCTCTACATGCTGGACAACTGCAGGTAACGCGCTACCACTACCCGGTAAAGACTTAAGCCCGCTTTCTATACGAGATCGGATCCAGGCCGCTGCAGAAGCGGGATTTAGAGGTTTTGGAGTTCTCGATTGCGATATCGATAAGTTCCTTTTAGATAGTTCACTCTCGGATCTGAAGAAGATTTTAAATGATAATGGAATGGAAGCTGTTGAGCTTGAGTTTTTAACCAATTGGTTCACAACAGGTGATGAGAAGAAAGCCTCTGATGTCCTAAAACATAAACTCTTTACAGCAGCCGAAGCACTTGGCGCTCACCACATCAAAATTGCTACAGATATCAGTGGTGGGGCTTGGGAAAAAGATCATTGGGCAAAAGAGTTATTAAAACTTGCCCAAGAAGTAGACAGTTATGGCACCAAGTTAGCTATTGAATTTATGCCATTTGCCAATATAAAAGACTTAGCAACTGGATTAGATTTAGTTAACATGGTTGATCATCCAAATGTTGGCTTAATGGTAGACATGTGGCACATAGCGCGTGGTGGGACAAGCCTTGATGAATTAGCTAAGGTGCCACTTAATCGCATTATGGGGGTGGAGTTAGATGATGCTGATGCAGTTCAAATTGATGATGGGTACTCAGATACGATCCACCGCCGTCGACTATGTGGTGAAGGTGATTTACCTGTGGTTGGTTTAATACAAACTCTCAAGAAGATCGGTTGGACTGGCCCTTGGGGTGTTGAAATACTCTCGGTGGAACACCGTAGTTTGGAGCTCCACGAAGCTGCCCGCCGTGCCTTCGATACAACTGCCGAGTGCTTTCGCCTTGCAAATGCTAGATAGATGACTCTCACCGCAATGAATCAAGGGGTTGTAGTTCGCAATGAAGGTGGCCGCATCAGTGTTGCCTGTGAATCTATTTCGATGCCGGAGCTTTTTGACGATTCATTAATTGTAGAGCCTGCCTATATTGGAATCTGTGGATCAGATTTAGATCAAGTTTTCGCGAAAACTGATCCAAGTTTTCAAGTTGAATATCCGCACACACTTGGACATGAATGGTCTGGAACTGTTAAGCAGGTTGGGAAAAAGGTAACGACATTTAAAGTGGGTGATGAGATTATCGGTCACGGTCACCTAGGAGGACAACGCTGGTTCGGTGTATCTACCGACGGTGCGATGGCCGACCATTTTTCGGTGCCCGCCAGTATGTGTTTCACAATCCCAAAAGACGTAACGTTAAAACAGGCCGCACTTATTGAACCTTTGGCATGTGCTCTGCAAGGTCTTCGAAAAGCTGGTGGCGTCGATCCAGGTCACAACGTCACCGTAATTGGCTGCGGAGCCATCGGTCTTTCTATGATCACCTTAGTGAAAGAGCTGGGAGCCACTGTCATAGCGATAGATCGCAGTGAGCTGCGCTTGCAACTTGCCAAAAAGCTTGGGGCCGATGAAGTTATTGTCCATAATACACGTGAAGAGACCATTGCATCGCTAAACAGTTTTACTGGCGGGCAGGGAAGCGACTTCATTGTTGAGGCATCTGGAAATGCCAATGGACAAAGTTTAACATTCGATTTGAGTGCCAATAATGCCCGGATCCTATTTATGGGCATAACACATAACCTTGCGCAAGAAGTTTCGCTCTTTCAAATCCAAAATAAGAATCTAACAGTCTTATCTTCCGTCGGTGCACCTACTGAGATTTGGGAACCAGCACTAAAAGTAGTTTCACGAACAAAAATGGATTTGACGCCAATCGTCTCTGATATTTTTAGCTTCATAGAGTGCAATCAAGGGTTATTGGCAGCAAAAGACAGCGTAAATCATGCGAAAGTCCTACTAAGTCCAAGCGGTAAGTAACCGATTAAATAATCGAGCGAATACTTCCGCCGTCGACTCCCCAGACTGAACCAGTAACAAATGATGCACGTTCGCTAAGCAAAAAGAGCACAACATCTGAAACCTCTTCAGGCTCTCCTAAGCGCTGCAAAGGTAGTTGGCGCAATTTCATTTCATGCGTAACTGCAGCCATTGGTTCCATTTTATGAAACTGCCCCATAGTTTCAGCAAAGCCACCAGGCTTAGTCCAAAACGGTGTCCATACTGGCCCGGGTGCGACTGCATTGATTCGCAGATGTGGACCTTCTTGACGCGCAAGACCCTTTGTCAACGATAAAACCGCTGCTTTTGATACTGCATAATCAATTGGTACAGCTTCGGGTTGGCGAGCTAAATCTGAAGCGTTATTGACGATCGCAGGTTTGTTCTTAGATTCGCGCAAGAATGGAAGCGCCGCTCTTGTAATTCGAACATAACTCATAAAGTTAAGGGACATAGTTGCATCCCAGTCAGAATCTGTTAATTGGTCAAAAGTTCTTACAGCTCCAGAACCGGCATTATTAAAGAGCAAATCAATTCCACCGAGGGCAGCTGCTGCCTCTTTCACACTTGACTCACAGTCCTCGCCTTTAGTTAAGTTCTTATGAAGGGTTGTAAGTGTGCCCTTTAAGCCTTTGGCGTCTGCAAAGAGCGTTTGTAGGCCATCTTTATTGAAATCGGCGACAACAACGTTTACTCCCTCGGTTAGTAGAGCTAAAACGACAGATTTACCGATTCCAGAGGCACCACCGGTAACCACTGCCTTTTTACCGCTTAAATTCAACTCCATTGTTACTCCTCCTATTGATCAATGTTTACCGCTGATTAACTTTTAACGAAAGTGTTGATTTATACTTTACACACCAATTAGAATTGAAGTCAATAGTTTTCTCTATTTAACCATATGAAAGAAAAGGTGCACATGTCAGTCAAGCTTTTCGAGCCACTCAAGATTCGGGATTTGGTTTTTAAGAATCGAATTTGGGTGAGCCCTATGTGCCAATATTCAAGCATCGATGGAGTTCCAACCTCGTGGCATTTAGCCCACCTTGGCTCATTCGCAATTGGTGGGGCGGGATTAGTTATGGCAGAGGCAACCGGCGTTGTTCCCGAAGGGCGAATTTCAATTGGCTGCACGGGCCTTTGGAATGATGAACAGACAAAAGCCTTTAAAACAATCGTGGATTTTGTGCATACGCAAGATTCACTTATTGGAATTCAATTGGCACACTCAGGTCGAAAGGGATCGACGATGTTGCCATCTGATGATCACCAAAATGCCGATGCTAGTGAAGGTGGTTGGGAAATTGTTGCACCAAGTGCCATTGCTTTTCCTACATATCCAGTTCCGCATGAATTAACGACCGCCGAAATTGCAGATCTTGTTACTAAGTTTGGCTTATCGGCAAAACGCGCAGTAGCCGCAGGTTTTGATCTTGTTGAAGTTCACTCCGCTCATGGGTATTTAAGTGCTGAATTTCTCTCACCACTATCAAATAAGAGAAGTGATGAATATGGCGGATCTATAGAAAACCGTTCACGATTCACCGTAGAAATTGTGCGTGAGGTTCGTAAATCTATTCCAGATTCAATGCCATTGTTTGTACGAATTTCAGCAACTGAATGGGTTGGAGATGAGGGATGGGATTTAGATGATTCGGTGTATCTTGCTAAAGTCCTAAAACAAGAGGGTGCAGATTTAATCGACGTATCATCCGGTGGAAATATTGACTATGCCAAAATTCCCAATGATCCCGGATACCAAGTATCTCTTTCAAAGGGGATTAAGAGTCAGGCAGATATTCTGACTGCGGCTGTAGGTTTAATTACAGATCCAGACCAAGCCGAGGAGATTGTTAGCAGCAATAGCGCCGATGCAGTGCTCTTGGGCCGTGAAATGCTGCGAAATCCGCGGTGGGCATTGAGCGCAGCTCAGCATTTCGGGATCAATGCGCAGTGGCCCATTCAATACGTACGAGCGAAGCCAAAGCAGTAGATACGTGCCAACAAAAATCCTCGAGAGGAAAATGAAATGAGACTAAAAGGTAAAGTTGCAATCGTTACAGGTGGTGGCCGCGGGATTGGAAGAGCATGCAGTGAGCTTTTTGCGGCAGAGGGCGCACATGTCATTGTAGGAGATATCGATAAGGCTGAGTTTGATCATCCTGGTATTGAAAGTATTCACCTTGATGCAACAAAAGAGAGTGATTGGAAATCGCTCATAGAACATGTCATTGCAAAACATGGGAAAGTTGATGTTTTAATGAATAACGCTGGAGGAGTTGGCTCCTACCTTCCAATTGGCGAAATTGAAATTGATGATTGGAAACGAATCATCGATCTTAATCAAAATAGCACTTTTTATGGCATGCGCGCAGTTATCCCTCACATGAAAAAGGCTGGGAGGGGCTCAATTATCAACGTCTCATCCATTTGGGGATTAGTAAGCGCTCCAGGTGTTGCTGCATACACTGCAAGCAAAGGTGCAGTTCATTTAATGAGTAAGAATGCTGCATTGAGTTATGTGAGCGACGGAATTCGTGTGAACTCAATTCATCCCGGAATTATTGAAACACCCATGATTGCAGCGCAAGATGCTGGAATTACACAAGCTGTAATTGAGGCAACTCCAATGAAGCGGTTAGGGACTCCTAATGAAATTGCATACGGCGCGCTGTACTTAGCATCTGATGAATCTAGTTTCACCACTGGGTCATCATTAATTATTGATGGTGGGTATACAGCGGGTTAGTGCAGTAATTAACTCGCCTTCACTTACTAACTTCAATGAGTTCTAGGGTTATGTCATCTGGGTCTAGGAAATAAACCCATTTCCAGCCAGCTTGAGGTCCCTCTGCAATTACATTGACTTCAGAGGTAAATCGCACGCCATTTGCAAGGAGTTCTTCTCGAGTGGCTACGGCATCGTCGACTTCAAAACACATGTGGGCAGTTCTCAAACCATCGCGTTTTGGAGCACTTACTGCAGGAGTGGCGTGACCGAATTCAACTAACTCAATCAGTGTTGAAGTACCAACTGCGATAGATGCCGATCTTATCCGAGCACCATTTAAACCCAGACCTGCATCCAAGCCAGGTCCATCCGCCCAAGGCGACGGCTCAATCGCCAACGTAAGACCAAGGACTCGAGTATAAAAGTCAATAGAGTCTTCTAAGTTTCCAACTACAAAACCCGTATGGTGGGCGGATTTCAAATTCATTGTGTTCCTCATTTCTTTGAATTCAACATGTCATGACAGTCACATTAATTTATGCCTGTTATTACGGGTTTTTTGCCCATAACTCTTGACACCGGTTCCACTATAGCGAAAACTTGAAGGATAGAAAGCAGCACGCGTAATGATTTTGACAATAAATTTCTACAAAAGGAGAAATTATGAGCTCACCAAAACCATTACAAGCACCAGGACACATGGGTGTAGATTACGAATCGCGGGTAGATTTTGATCGGCTACGCGAGTATCGAATTAGCCGCGCAAAAGATGCGTTAGCAAAAAGTAAATGCGGATCCTTCTTGCTTTTTGATTTCTATAATATTCGATATACAACGCAGACTTGGGTCGGCGGAGCCCTCGGTGACAAAATGACTCGGTACTCTTTATTGACTCGCGGTGGTGAACCTATGCTGTGGGATTTTGGCTCGGCGGTCAGACATCACAAGCTCTATTCTCAATGGCTAAAAGAGGAAAATAACCGGCCCGGGATGCTCGGAATGCGAGGCGCGGTGGCACCTTCAGCTGGGTTAATGGCGGCAGCAGTGAAGGAAATTAAGTCCTTATTAGTAGAAGCAGGTGTGGCTGGTGAACCCGTCGGTATAGATATTGTAGAGCCAGCATTTTTGTTTGAAATGCAACGACAAGGTTTAACAGTTTTAGACTGTCAACAAGACATGTTAGATGCTCGGGTAATAAAGTCAGTTGATGAAATTATGTTACTAAATCAAGCCGCTGCAATGGTTGATGGTGTTTATCAGAATATTGTTGATGTACTTAAACCAGGCATTCGCGAAAATGAAATTGTTGCATTAGCCAATAAAAGACTTTATGAAATGGGATCCGACCAAGTAGAAGCGGTCAATGCAATTTCTGGAGAACGATGTAACCCACATCCACATAACTTTACAGATCGCATCATTCGACCGGGCGATCAAGCTTTCTTCGACATCATTCACTCATTTAATGGGTATCGTACTTGTTATTACCGAACTTTTGCAGTTGGTAGTTCAACTCCAAGTCAACGTGATGCTTATACAAAAGCTCGTGAATGGATGGATGCTGCTATTAATGCGGTTAAAGTCGGTGTCGGGACTGATGTTATTGCTCGAGTGTGGCCTAAAGCCGAAGACTTCGGCTTTGCAAATGAGCTCGCAGCATTTGGGCTTCAATTCGGGCACGGATTAGGGCTAGGTCTCCACGAAAGGCCAATAATTTCGCGATTAAACAGTTTAGAAAATCCTGTTGAGATTCGACCAGGAATGGTTTTCGCTCTTGAAACATATTGCCCAGCTAGCGATGGATTTTCTGCTGCACGAATCGAAGAAGAGATTGTTGTGACAGAAAATGGGAATCACATTCTCACTAAATTCCCCGCCCAAGAGCTCTTTGTTGCTAACAAATACTAAATTCGACGACAAATAAATCAGGAAAAGTCAGGTTGAGACCCAATGAATTTAACGAAGAAACAAAAATTTCAAAGAGCAGATGTAAGTGTTTCTGAAATTTCTACTGGGACGGTCCAGTTAGGTAACCTATTTCGCGCACTAAGTAATAAAGATGCAGAGGAGTTATTAGTCCAGTCTTGGGATCATGGAAGTAGATACATTGATACAGCACCTTTCTACGGCCATGGGCTATCTGAGCACCGGGTGGGACATTTTCTGCAGTCCAAAGCTCGAGAAGAGTTCGTCATCTCAACAAAAGTTGGAAGATCTCTGATCCCAGCTCCGGTTGGCAGCTTTAGTCACGGAGATTGGGTGAATGTTCCAGGTTTGAAAGTTGAATTTGATTATTCATATGAGGGTGTTATGAAACAATTTGACTCTTCACTTCAAAGATTACTGATGAACCGGGTTGATATCCTTTTATTGCATGATGCCGATCATTACACGCATGGTAAAAACCAACCAAAAATGTTTGAGCAGGCAATTGCTGGAGCAATTCCAGCGATGTTGAAATTGCGCGAAGAAGGGGTAGTAAAAGCAATTGGCGCCGGATTTAATAATATTGATTGCCTGATTGATATTGTCAAGCAGGCTGACATTGATTGCTTATTGGTGGCTGGACGGTACACGCTTTTAGAGCAAGATGGCGCGCAAGAGTTAATGGATCTATGTGAAAGCCGCGGGGTATCCATAGTTTTAGGTAGCATTTTTAATAGTGGGATCCTTGCAACTGGAGTTAAACCTGGTGCCAGATACCATTATGAAACTGCTAAACCCGAGGTACTATCGAAAGTGACTGCAATTAATGATGTATGTGCAGAATTTGGAGTATCTCTCCCCGCCGCAGCTATCCAATTTGTATCAGCCCATCCAGCAGTTACGAGTGTTTGCATTGGAGCCAGCAATGTTGAGCAGATAAAAAACAATTACAGATTTGCTGCTGAAAGAATTCCACTTGAGTTTTGGGGCGAATTACGGAAGAAGAATTTAATTTCTGATTGGGCTCCAACACCTGGATATCTAGGAGCTTAAACGGGAGTATTATTTAGATAGAGAGAATTATAAGAGCGTGAACTAGATAGGATGGTAGGGTGCAGACCTACAGAGTGGCAATCATCGGTGCGGGACCGGCTGGATACTTTGCAGCACAAGCTCTACATAATATGCAAAACGAAGAGCGAGCTTTTGCAATCGACATGATTGAACGCCTTCCGACGCCATGGGGATTAGTTCGAAGCGGTGTGGCACCAGATCATCCGAAGATTAAAACCGTCTCTAAAGTCTTTGAAAAGATTGCAGCTGATCCCAACTTTCGCCTCTTTGCTAACGTTGAAATTGGCAGCGAAATAAGCGTTGCTCAACTTAAAGAAAAATATGACGCAGTTGTTATCGCAACCGGATCACACTTAGGAAAGAGCCTTGGGATTCCAGGAGAGAACCTGCCTGGCTCTTTATCAGCTGCAGATTTTGTCCCTTGGTATAACGCACATCCAGATTATGTTGACGTGGAGGTCCCACTTGATTGCGAAACAGCTGTAGTAATTGGCGCAGGCAATGTTGCAATGGATGTTGCACGTATGTTGGCACTTGAACCAAGTGAGCTAGATCCAACAGATACTGCAGATCATG
>Ga0214919_10001505_pt1 | contig 37996 bp, 53 predicted proteins | sample LL1503_MetaG_FD_177994 | JGI IMG/M metagenome (GOLD analysis project Ga0214919, IMG submission 177994) | Freshwater microbial communities from Lake Lanier, Atlanta, Georgia, United States - LL-1503 | ecosystem: Environmental > Aquatic > Freshwater > Lake | place: USA: Georgia | collected...
GTTAATAAAAATGTATGATGCGATGCCTCACTTCACACGCCAACAAATAGACGAATCGCAACCTGACTATTGGCAGGCGAGACTCGGCAGGCAAGCCAATCTACAAATGATGGCAGGCGGTGCAGGTTGGGCGCATCTCGAAGCCCTAGACCAAATCGGTGTATTACAACCTATGATTCAAGCGCAACAAGAAAAAGTAAAGGAACTATTATGAAATATGCACAGTGGACAATCAAGCGACCTGAAGGCACAACTCCAGAGGATTTAATTCGTAGTCGTGGCGGTCAAGCATGGGGTGGGTTTATGAAAGACGCAAACACAGTTGTTGGCTATGTTTGGTCAGATTGTGACCTCACAGGTTTGGACAAGTGGAACTTTGAAACTATGACACATCTTGAGGCTATGGCTATTGCACAGAGTTTGAATCCTGAGTGTTTCTTCGGTGATGATGGAACGATTCAAGCACCACAAGTTGCGGTATAAATGTTGCCTAAGTTGCGGTATTGTACCCCTAAATATCGTTTAACGTTATTATAGTTACATTAATAACACTAGTATTCCGGAAACGGAAGGAAAGAGAAATATGAAAAACAATCAAATAAAGGCGATGGTGAAATCCTATGTCCGTAGTCTCCTTGTGGCATGTAGTCCTCTACTTGCTCTTAATAATGTTGACCCGAAAACTTATGCGATAGCTATAGTTGCAGCATTTGTTGCAGTCACCACACGTTACCTAGACAGTTCAGATACAGGATTTGGAAAAGGAGTTAAATAATTATGGTTAACAAAAAAATGGCATACAAAATGGGAGAAAATATGGAATCTCCAGCAATGAAGAAAAAAGAAGCAGCTATGGGAAAAAAAGCTATGCACAAAATGCCTAATGGTAAAATGATGTTGAATAGCGCAATGAAAAAGAGTAAGGGTAAAAAGAAGAAGTAATGGAACTTTCAGACCTTCTCAACGAGAAGGAATGGAGAAAATGTAAAGGTCCAGAGAACGCAACCCTGCAAGAGCAGGTTGCGGCATTTGAACATTTCTGTTCCAACTATTGGATGATACGCCACCCTGAGCGGGGTCGTATCAAATTTGAGTTGCGTGACGCGCAACGAGAAACAATAGAAACATGGCTATCCACAAGATACTCAATTGTACTGAAAGCACGACAAATAGGGTTCTCGACTCTTGCATCTGCTTATTCGTTTTGGTTGGCTTTCTTTTGGCCTGACAGATTTATTGTTATGCTTTCACGCACAGAGCGTGAAGCAGCCAAGTTGCTACAGAAATCCAAGTACGGCTACAAGATGCTTCCTGTGTGGATGCGACAACATGGACCAGAGTTGTTATCAGATAATCAACTAAAGATTGTGTTCGCTAATGAGTCGGCTGTGGAATCACTACCTTCTGGTAATGACCCTGCTCGTGGAGAATCTGTATTTTTAGTAATCATTGACGAGATGGCGTTTCTACCAAACCCTAGTGAAGCGTGGGCATCTATCGAACCCATCGCAGATGTCGGCGGTCGTGTCATCTGTCTGTCTACGGCTAACGGTGAGGGCAACATATTCCATGAACTGTGGGTTGGTTCTCAAACCAACACAAACAGGTTTACTGGCATCTTCTTCCCTTGGTCTGCTGGCGACCGTGACGAAGAATGGTATGAAGCAAAGAAACGTGACTTACCTGACTGGCAGCTGGCACAAGAGTATCCATCTGACCCTGATGAAGCGTTTATCCGTTCTGGGCGTCCTGTGTTTGATTTGGAAGCCTTACGCGCGTACGAGCCTGTGGAACCTAATCGTGGGTACTTGCACAAAATCCCCGGCAAGGGAATGTATGAGTTCCGTGAAGATGGTGGTGAGCTTTGTGTGTGGGAGTTTCCGCAACCTTTAGAAGTTTATGTTATGGGTGCTGACGTTGCCGAAGGTTTGGGGCATGGTGACTTTAGTACAGCACATGTAATCAATGTTGAAACTGGTATGGTTGCCGCACATTGGCATGGTCATGTGGACGCAGACATCTATGGTGAAGAAGTGCTACACGCTTTAGGTTGGTGGTATAACCATTGTCTTATTGGTGTTGAGTCTAACAACCACGGGTTAACAACCTTGAAAGGGTTGCAAAGGGTTGGTTATAAGAACATGTTTCGTCAAAGGCGTTTGGGTCAGCGCAACCCAACGATTAGCGAATCTTTGGGTTGGCGCACAACCTCAGTATCTAAGCCGTTGGCTATTGATGAGTTGAATGGCAATATGCGTGATGGTGCTATTGAGATTATGTGCAAAGCCACTATTGCTGAGTTGCGTACTTTTATCCGTGAACAGAACGGCAAGATGCATGGTTCTCCGCATGATGACAGGGTTATGTCTTTAGCTATTGCTAATCAGATGCTTAAGTATGTTTGGTTACCAGAGTACCGTTCCGAGATGAAGGTTAAAAAGAATACTTTTGATTGGTGGGCTACAAAGATTCCCAAAGTGACAAAACCTGGCCGAATACCAATTGGTTCGGATAATATTCGCAAAGTAACGATTTAGAGTTGTATTGATGTTAAACATAACTTGTACTGGCTGTTCAACAGCATTTTATGCACCAGAATTACCTAGAAGGGGTGCTATTTGTTTTAAGTGCCACATTCGCACCGTCAATCTAGGATTTACTTATGGTAAAGAAGATTTTCATGGTCCAACAATTAAACAGCGTCAGGACAAACAATTGGCTGACGCCAAATCGGCAGGTATTAACGCCGAGCCTGTGACAAATTGGATTTAATGACATGTCCGAAATTGTGGTTCCCATTCTTGTAGCAATCATCAGTGGGCCACTATTGATAGTTATGAATAAGGTTCGTAAAGAGAATAACGCTCAGCATGGAGAGGCACAAATCTTGATGCGTATTCTTGGTCGTAAGGTTGACAGGATAGGCGAGAAAATTGACAACCATGTTGGTTGGCATGATGGCGTAAAGGACAAAGATGGCACGAATAACTAACACAGAACTTTTAACCAAGTATCGCAACAAATTAGAGCAATCCCGGCGTTGGCGCAAAGAAGAACGGTACGACGACTTGTGGAGTCGTCTGATTGATTTGTATCGAGGCAAACATCACCGTACCGATATTAAAGAAGACCAACTGTTGGTCAATATTGCTTTTGCAACTATTAACGTTATTTCACCTGCCGTATCTATTAACCATCCAAAAATTACAGTTAACGCTAAGCGTCCAGAAGATGCAGACAAAGCAGTTGTTACAGAAGCCATCATTAACTATTGGTGGCAACATTATGGTTGCCAAGCAGAGTTTCGTCGTGCAGTAAAAGACTTTCTTATTGTTGGACATGGTTGGGTTAAAACTGGTTACCGTTATGTTGAAGAAGAAAAAGCTAAAGATGAAACACCAAACTTTGATTCTTATGACGAACTAGTTACACCCGGTCCTGAAGCTGCTGTTGAGTCAGAATTAATCATCAAGGAAGACAGGGGTTTTGTTGAACGCATATCGTGCTTTGATATGTATGTTGACCCTGATGCTACATCTATTGATGACATTCGTTGGATAGCACAACGAGTACGCCGTCCTTTAGATGAGGTAAGAAAAGATAAACGATATAACTCTTCCGCTCGCGCGGAAGCGTCACCATCGCATTATTCTAAATGGGGACAAGACCAATTTCGCCCTCGAATGTCAACAGACAAAAATGATGCCTATGTAGAGATTTGGGAATGGTACGATATTGACCGAAACACGATGTCTGTGTTTTGTGATGGTTCCGACAAATTCCTTGTCTCACCAACCAAAATGCCGTTTGCATTTGGTCATCCGTATGTGATGATTCGCAACTACGATGTGCCAGACTATTTTTATCCAATGGGTGAACTGGAAGCAATTGAGCCTTTACAGCACGAATTGAACCTTACCCGTACACAGATGATGAGTCACCGTAAACGGTATTCCCGTAAGTGGCTATACAAGGAAACAGCGTTTGATACTGATGGTCGTAGCGCCCTAGAAAGCGACGAAGACAATGTGATGGTGCCTGTTGTCTCGGAAGATAACATCAACAACATTATTGTGCCAATGCCAGCAGTTATTAACCCGCCCGAGTTTTATAATCAGTCTCAACTCATTTCTGACGATATTCGTTCAGTTTCTGGACTTAACGAATATCAGGGTGGTGGAATGCCAGAGATTCGTCGTACAGCCACAGAAGCAGCAATCATTCAAGATGCCGCTAATGCCCGTGTCTCGGACAAGTTAGCCATTGTCGAAAAGAGTATTGGTGAATGTGGTCGTCGTCTTATTATGCTTGCACAACAGTACATGACTGGTGAACAAGCTGTGCGTATTGTTGGTTCGGAAGCTCAACCTATTTGGTTAAATTTTGACCGAGATTTCATTCAAGGTGAGTTTGACTTTGTTGTTGAGGGTGGTTCAACTCAGCCTGTTAACGAGTCGTTTCGTCGTCAGATGGCTATGCAGGTTGTGGACGCTATGGCTCCGTTTGCTGGTGCCGGTATCCTTGATATGCCTAAGTTGGCCACATACATTTTGCAGTATGGTTTTGGTATTCGTGGGGCAGCATCGTTTGTGACTCCACAACCGATGATGCCTGTACCTCCTGGAATGGGTCCTGATGGTCAACCTTTACCACAGCAACCAATGCCACCACAGGGAATGCCACCACAAGGTCCACCTATGCAACAGGGTCCTCCAGTTGATTTGGGACAAATGCCACCAACGGGTGGTGTGGCTATGCCATCAAATATTCCACCAGAAATTTTGGCACAACTTCTTTCTCAAGGCGCACCTTTGCCAAATACTCAAGGTGGTATGTAACGCTTTTGCGTTAGGTATAGAGCAAACCGTTGGAGGACTCTATGAGTAATGATAACACCGTTGATAGTGCAGTTGAAGCCCCAATAGCAGAAACTATTGGACAAGCAGAGGTAAGCACGGAAATAGGTGAAGCCCCTGAAGTAACAAAAGATTATTTTTCTTGGGACGAATATGCTGACAGAAATGTCAAGCTAAACGTTTCTGGCGAAGAAATTGATGTGCCACTGAAAGAGGCGCTTGCTGGATACCAGCGTCAAGCGGACTATACCCGTAAGACGCAGGAATTGAGTGAGCAACGGAAACAGGTACAGTTTGGTGCTGCTTTGCAAGAAGCCTTGCAAAACAATCCAGGCGATACTTTGGAATTGTTGAAACAACATTATGGGTTAAACGAGCAGCAATCATCTGAAGATGAACTGTTATTGGACCCAGTTGAAAAACAGTACCGACAACTAGAAGTCCGAATGAAAGCATTTGAGCAAGAAAAAGCAATGCGAGATTTGGAAAAAACAGTTGAGTCTCTGTCACGGAAGTATGGTAATGCGTTTGATGCAGATGAAGTAATTGCTAAGGCTTTGGCTACAGGCAATTCTAATCTGGAAGCCGTCTATAAACAGACAGCGTTTGACCGAATATATGAACAAAGTTTAACTACTTCGCAGGTGAAAGCCAAAAAAGCGGAGGAGGAACAAGCTATTGTTCAATCTAAACGGGATGCCGCTGTTGTGTCAAAGGGCGCTTCTTCAAAAAGCGCAGACGTTGCTTCCAAACCCATAACCACATTACGCGAAGCTTATGAGTTGGCTCAACGCCAAGTTAACGGCTAGCACTAAACAACAGGAGTAATCAATCATGGTGTCCCCAAATAGTAATTTTGACACACTTTTATCAACAACGCTTGCGAACTATCGCTCGACGTTGACCGACAACGTGTTCACCGCACGTCCTCTGACTTATCAGTTGATGGAAAAAGGGCGTATTCGTATGCTCAACGGTGGCACAAAAATCGTGGAACCACTCATCTACGGACTCAACGACACAGTTGGTTCGTACTCGGGTTTTGACACGATTGCCCTAACACCACAAACTGGCATCACAGCTGCTGAGTTTGAGTGGAAGCAGTATGCTGCTTCTATCTCAATTAGCGGTATTGAGGAAGCCAAGAACAATGGTGAGCAAGAAATTATCAACTTGTTGGAAGCCAAAATCATGCAAGCCGAGGAATCGCTTCGTGAAGGTTTCAACCAAATGTTTTTCAGTGACGGAACTGGCAACAGTTCAAAAAACTGGAATGGTTTGTCAAACCTTGTAGATAACACTGGTACTGTTGGAAACATTGATTCCAGCACGTACACATGGTGGAAGTCATACAAGGAATCAACATCAACTGCTTTGACACTTGCCCAAATGGCAACTGCTTACAACACAGTTTCTGTTGGTAACGACCATCCAGACGTTCTTCTTACAACTCAAACATTGTTTGAAAAGTATGAAGCATTGCTACAACCACAACTACGTTATACAGATACTAAGACAGCAGATGCTGGTTTCCAGAACCTTCTGTTCAAAGCTGCTCCTGTAATGTACGATGTTCAATGCACAGCAGGAAACTTCTTTTTCCTAAACAGCAAATACATCACATTGTGTGGTCACTCAGCTAAATGGTTCCAACAGACAGAATTTATTCGTCCAGAGGACTTGGATGCTCGATATGCGCTTATTATGTGCTACGGAAACTTAACTGTCCGTAACCGTTTTAAGCAAGGTAAATTGACAGCTAAGACCGCCTAATCAACTTAACTAACAAGGAGAAAATATAATGCCACTATTAGGAAACGATACAGACGGTGCTGTTACCCGCAAGCGTCTTGAGACATGGGCTGCTCTTCGTGAGAAGGCAACTATTGTTGCCGCTACCGACGCTGCAACCGTTCAAACAGCAGCACAATTGGCTGGTGCAGGTCGTGTAGTTTACACGATGACACCAACAACCGGTCGTACTCTGACAACGCCAACAGGTGCACAATTGGGTGCGGGCCTTACCGACGAAGCAACAGGGACCTCGTTTGAGTTCACTGTTGTTAACGTCGCAGCAGCTACACACGCAATCACATTGACTGCTGGTGCTTCCGGTGTAACACTTTTGGGTGTTGCAGGAATGGCAACTGTTGCAGCAGCAACATCAGCAACTTTTGTTGGTGTGTTCACTGCAGCAGACACGGTAAGTATCTACCGAAAGTAATTCAACTATTGGGTGAGGGGATAAAAGCCCCTCACCCAATCATGATAATAAAGGAAAAATGTAATGGCATATTTGGATGGTCCACCACCAGAACAAGGCATGGGCGGCAAAAAACGTCCAAACACCAAAGCTAAAGTTGCTGCACGTCAGACTGCTCGTAAAGCGTCTGGTATGTCGGCACAAAAGTTTTATGTTAAGACTCGTATGGCAGAAGCCGCTAAGAGTGGTAAAACACTTGACAAAGCTGCTTTGCGTAAGAAGTTTCAGTCAGGTGATGTATCTCGTAAGGGTTTTGGTGCACCTAAGAAAAAAGATGCTGGTTACACAAATAATTCTGGCAAACCACTTACGGCAGAACAAATAGCAAGACGAAAAGCATATCGTATTGCTTCTGATAAAAATGAAGCAGATTTAAAAAAATTGATGAAAAACACTAAGTCATCTACTGGGCCATGGGCTGTTAAACCTACAAAAATAGCGCCTTAGAAATTATTAATTCGTAATTTGGGGTGCGTCCACCCTTTTTGGACGCATCTCAAGTAACGAAAAGGACAGGTAGTGATGAAGAACGCACAATTGTCCCATGAATACTATGGAACTCCAGTCCAAGGTATCCGACCTTCAGCAAATGTGCCGGGGTCTAAATTAGCGTCAGCAAGTGCCCCTTATCTAGGGCGAGGTAACTTTTGTTCCGCCAATGATGACACCTGTGAAGGTCGAAAAGCAAAGGGCACAGATTTGTGCATGGGTCATTTACGTAGTGCAGGTCAAGTCTAATGGGAATGAGCCTTACTGACGTTCGGCTCATGGTTCGCAACATTTCGGACCTAGATACCACGGACCTACCAAACGCAGTTCTTGACGATTTTGTAAAAGAAGCATTTCAACGCATTATTGTGCTTGAACGCCGTTGGCCCACATACCAACAAACATACACATTTAGTACTGTTGCTAATCAACGAATATATCCAATATCCGCTATTGGAGATATTCGAGAAGTTATTTCATTAATAGACACATCTAGTTCTGGTGTTCGTTTAACAATGATTCCTTACGATAACGCTGAGGAAATATGGTTGGGTACAACAGATGTTGCTATGCGTCCATACTTTTACGCAATATGGGATGGTGCCATACATTTGTATGCAAAACCAAATATTGTTTATCCAATTACTTTGCGTGGTTACCGCAATCCCGTTTATACATGGTTAACAACCATTACTGAAACAATTGATTGTGATGAATGGTTTCACATTTTGCTTGTGTATTTTGTGCTTTCGCGCGTTTATCAGCGTCAGGAAGACCCTGAGCTTTCTCAAATGTACTTAAAATCATTTGAGGAAGGTGTTGCTATGGCACGTCGCGACTTGATGAAAACACCTAGCGCACGGCCTTTGTTGCTATCTGGTGGTACACAATATCCTACTATGCGTCGATGGATGCAAACTATTGGTAAAACTTTAAGGAACTACAGTTAATGAGTCAAATAATTCTTGAACGCTACGACGACTTTACTGGTGGCTTGAATCTTCGAGCCGACCAATTTCAGTTGGCCCGTAACGAGTCACCTGACATGCTGAATGTTGAGATTGACCCTAGAGGTGGCGTATTTAGTCGTGGTGCTATGCAACGGTTAAATACAACAGCTGTTGCTGGTACTTGGGCTCCAAACAAATTGCACGCATTTTATGGTGACACTTCAACAGTTATGTTGGCTAATAGTACAAAAGTTTATCGCTCCACTGGCAATGCCTTTACAACGCTTGCCTACTCATCTGGCAACGACATCGCCACGGCTAACGCCGATGGCGCGTCGTTTGCCAACTGGGGAAACACTTTGTATATCAGCACAGGAGCAACAGGAACAGCAGGATACAAATGGACTACAGGTTCCACATACGCAACTGCATTAACAGCATCCGGACCTACATGGCAAGCGTTAGTAAGTCCGGTTGGTGGTTATATGCCAAAAGCAGAACACAACATTGTGCACGCAAACAAAATGTTTGTGGCGAACACAAAAGAAAACGGAACAGCTTATCCTGACCGAGTGCGATGGTCGCACGAAGGTTTACCAGAAGACTGGCTAGAAGACGACTACATTGATGTCAAGGGTGGTGGCAGTGGGATTAATGCTTTGGCTGTTGTCCAAGGTCAGTTAGTTATTTTTAAAACTAATGCCATCTATTTGTTGGTTGGTACAGAAACTGCAAACTTTTCTGTTGTTGAATTAACCTCTAGTCTTGGTGCATCTAGTCGAAATAGTGTTGCAACAGCAGAACAAGGAGTGTTTTTTTATTCAACTCCAGAAGGTTTGTTTTACTATAATGGTTCTTCTGTTGAAGATATTTATGCACCAATACGCCCTATTGTGCTTGATAGAAAATTAAGTGCCTTAAGTACAGAACCTTATAGCGTTTCTTATGTTGGTCGTCGTATTTGGTTGGCATTACCATACGATGTAAATAATGCTGCAACTTCTCCAACTGTTAATTTTGTTTTTGACCCAACGATTGGACCAAAAGGCACATACATGCAATTTGCCACCCATGACAGCAAAGGTGTCATTGGTGGCATAGATTGGTCTGATTCAAACAATGATAACTATCGTTTGTTAATTCATCCAACACAACCTTATGTGCTTAAAGTTGATTTATATAACGAAGAAAAAGATAACATAACTGGTACCGCAACTGGTTTTACTTCTTATTATAGAACTGGTTGGGTTGATGGCAAAACTTATGCTCAAAAAAAAATGTTTCGCAGACCAGACATTGCTTTTAAGCAAGTTGATACAGCACGACTTATTAATATAAAAGTGTTTCACAATTATGAAGAGTCTTCTGGTTCGGAGCGCAAACAGTTCAACGCATCGTTAGGCGCTTCCGGTAGTGGCATGTTATGGGGTAGTGGCAATTGGGGTGCTGGTTTGTGGGGCAAGAAATCAATTGGTGTGCAAGTTATACATGGTTCAACTCTTGGTTTAGCTCGTTCTATTCAATTATTATTTACTGGCCCTGTTGGCAACGACTGGGGTTTTGACTCTATTGCTTATAAATACAACAACCGAAAGATGACAGGCTAATGGCTCTTACCGTACCGTATACATTTACTACCGCAACTGTTGCTGAGGCAGGTGAAGTTAATAGTAACTTCACCGCCGTCAAGAACTTTGTGGACGCATTGCAAACTGGCGTCAACATTAACACTGACGCAATCATTACAGCCAAAATACAAGACAACGCTGTAACTACCGCAAAGATTCTAGATGCCAATGTGACAGCAGCGAAGCTTGCTGCCACCGCTGTTACTCCTGGTTCGTACACAACAGCAAGTATTACTGTTGACCAGCAGGGTCGTATTACTGCGGCAGCTAATGGTACTAGTGGTGTTGCTGGTGACAGTGACCAATTGGTTTTGGGTTCGCAGGTGTTTGGCTGATGACTGTTTGGACTCCACCACAAATCAATGCTTTGAAGACTACTGATGCACGTACTTTGCAACAAATCTTTTTTTCGTTATCTCAAGAGCTTGGCAAAATGGGTAAAGAGATTGAGCAACTAAAAATTGATGTAAGCAAGAACGATAGACAACAGTATCAAAGGATTAAGTAATGGCATATAATCCAGCCGATTACGAAGCTCGCAGGCGTGGGTATACGCAACAGTATGCAGCTACGGGTGCGATGAATGCGTACGCTAATTTTCTTTCTCAACAGCGTGGTACACGCGACAGAACAAACATGATGCAACAATACGACAAGGCACAGCCTCAGATTGCTGCTGGTTATGCTCGACGTGGACTTCAAGGCCCTAATGTTAAGTCAGGTATTTTTGCTGCTGGTTTGCAAGACTTTGCAAAACAGCGAGCTCAGGGTTTGCAACAGTTTGACCAAGGACAAATGGAATCAAATCGTGCATACGATTTGACTGAAGCCCAACGACTTGAAGCGTTCAGAAATCAGTTAGCTGACATGGAATCAGAGAAGGCACAAACTATTGCTGATGCTGCTCGTCAGTTATTTGCCAACAGAGTAGGAGCAGTTTAATGGCTACAGATGCAATGGGAAATCCTATTGGAAATACAGTTACGCAGTCAGGTGTTACAAAATGGGACCCTACAAAAATTACAAACTGGGACCCAACAAAAATGGGTGTAGCTGTACCTGGTATTGGTAAAACCGCAGAAGGATTAATTAGTAATCCTTCTGACCAAATGGCTACAAATTATGCTACTTATTTTGACCAAAACACTAACAAACTTATAAATCCAAATTCTACCCCAACAATTAACTCTGCTTATAATTTGTTTCCGTCACAAACAAATACTTCTCCATCAGGTTTTGATATGAATTCTTTAATAAGCGCTTTATCTAGTGGTAGTGGTAGTGGTAGTGGAAATAAAGCAAGTGATGTATTAGCTAGAGATAAATTTAATTACGAAAAACAACAGGATGCTGTTTCTGCTGCACAAGCAGCAAAAGCTCTTGCTGCTCAACAAGGTTACTACGATTCTGGTGCCGCTAATAAAGGTTTTGATGCTCTTTTAAAAATGATTGGCGACCAAGGCGCTGTGTCCGAAAACGCCGTAAAAGGTGCTTATGGTAATGCAATAACAAACCTTAATCAAGGTTATGACGCTGCTCAAGGTTTGGGTAATCAGGGTTATGATGCCTTAAACGCCTATCTAGGAGCAAACCAAAACAACCCCTATGCCGGGATGAACGCAACCGTAGGTAGCGCCCCAGATGCCCTTACACAGTATCTAAGCGCGTATGGTGTGTCTGACCAACCTGTGCAGGGGCAAATACAGGCCGACCAATTACAGGCTCAACAAGGGGCTGGTAATTATCAGAATCTTATTAACTTGCTTAGTTCTATTGCTCAAAGTGGCGCTTCGTCGCGTGGCGCCGAAAGCGCCATGGGACAAAACCTGTTTAACACTACTCTTGGACAAGAACGTGCCGGTTATCAAACTCGAGCCGAAATGGCGCAAGCTGATGCTATGCGCCAAATTCAGGAACAGATGTATCAACAACGATTGGCTAATGAGTCTTCCCGTAATGCTCAAATGCAACAGTTGGCGCAAGCATTAGCTGCGGCTGGTGGTCAAACTGGTAGCGGAGGCGTAGCACCTGTAGCACCTGTAGCACCTGTAGCACCTACGACTGGCGGCAATAATAATGGTTTTGTATCTACATCTTATGACGTTAACCAACCTGTGCCGTGGAGCGCAAACCCATTAGAAAACATTCAGTTACAAAATCTTGCTACCAGTCAATCAAACGCTGGTCAAACAGTAGACCCATACGAATTACTTCAAGCGCTTAATGCTCGACGTGGATAATAAGGTAACAAAAGGATTATAAAAATATGAGCATGAACGACCCTGGGCAATACCAGAATATTGACCCACAAATGTTACAAATGTTTATAGCAAACGCTATTGGCCCTAAAAAACAGGGTGTAACACAAAGCGACATTAACCCTATTCAGGACATCATAATGTCGCAAATGTTAGGCATGCCAGTAAATAAACCAGTGAACGAAAATTTGATTCGTTCAATTAATGCTCCACAGTGGTCAGCTATGGCTAATTATACTTACAAAGATACAGACATCGAACCAAAAATAATGCAACTAATTGGACAAGGCATCCCGTTAACTGAAGTAAAGAAAAAAATTAAAGAAGAACTAGCGTTGCAGGGTCTTCCTACGGATTCTAAAAATGAGCAAGTAAAAAATTTGTTAAAGTTAAGTGACACACTTTATAGTGAGTTTACTAATTCTAATTCAAAAATATTGGAAGCTAAACAGGCTTCTTTAACAAATAGTCCTTACACTAAATTTGGTGTAAGCGACCCAAATGATTACAACAGAATTGATGATGCTACTTTGGCACAACTTGGTGGACCGAACGCTGCGGGTTCTGTTGGGCAAACTTTAGGACTTAATCAAATAGTTGACAAATCAAAAGAGTTAGCTAAAGAGTTAGCTCCTGGGGAAAAACGTCAAGGATTGTTTAACCAAGACCAAACCAAACTTCAAAAATTTCTTGGAAAACCTAGTATAGGAATACCTTTATTTCCTATTGCTTTGCCTCTTGATTCTATTATTAGATTTGCTAATAGAAATAAAATTGTTGGAGCTGATGGAAAACTTGTAAAAAATAAATCAGAAAAATGGCAACCAAAAACTCAAGCAGAACGTCAATGGGTCGAAATGCTTCGTTCTGCACAAAATGAAAAATTGCCAGTTCAATATCAAAAAAGTTCATTAGAAAATCCTGTTTATCAAAATCCCGGCAAAATACCAATACCGGGTCTTGATAAAACATCTAAACAAACTAAATCAAAAATTCCAAATGTTAACGAACTAAGTTCTGCAGATATTGTAGATTTAAATACTAATTCTACTTTGGCTCTTAATAAAATGAATGCAGCCAAATCGGCAACTATTGCTCAAATGGTTGCCGAAAACAGAAGACAACAAATTGACGCAAATTCTGCCAACACAGCAAGCAACAAATCAAATCAAGACATTATAAAAAAACTTGTTTTAATGAAAGTAATGGGTAATCCTAAATTGTTGGCTAATCCAGCAATTCAACAAGTTTTAGGAAGTTAATGGTTCAAGATAATAGTTCTTTTCTTGATAAGTTAAACAAAATTAGTCAAGGAGTTCCTGTTTCAAATAATACAAGTGGTTGGAAACTGCCACAAATACAACCAACTGTTCCAGTTGCTCCACCAAAAGGTAGTTCAACTCCGTTATCAATTCTTGGAAATGTTTTAAAACCATTAACAGTTTTAGACACACCACGTCGAGCAGTCATATCCGGCGTTAGAGAACTTGTAGATGTGTTGGACTCTGACCCAAACACAAACGCATCATTAGGTGACTGGTGGAAACAAACCAAAAACGCTTCATATGGTTTTGGTACAGCGTTCCCAATGGGTGGATGGGGCGGCAAGATAATAGGTTTTGTAGGTGATGTTGCACTAGACCCGCTAACCTATGCAACACTTGGTAGCACTGTGAGCGCTAAAGCAGTTGTTAAAGGTGCTGTAAACGAAGCAGGAGAAGCTCTTACTACACGTGCCGCATTAGGTGGTTTAAAAAATGTTAGTGGTCGAGAAGGACGAGAAGCGCTCGCCAATTTGGCTAGACAACGATTAAAAAAATTTCAAGCCGAAGGCATGAAATTTGCAGATAATGAAATTGAAACTTTAGTTAAAGATATTGCAGCTAAAGGAAAACAGGCTTTACCAGGTTTTCTTGCAGACGACATTGGTATTAGAGGTCCTGGTATTTACTATTTTGGTAGTCGAGTAAAAGTTCCTGGTTCTGATGTTATTGGAAAATTTGTTGAACGTGGTTTAACTAAAACCCGTTTAGGTCTTGTTAGCCCTAAATTCAAATTGAATCCTGGACAATACTTACACAATATTAAAACTCCGGAAGGAGTTGGTAATATTGCTGACCTTGGACCTGACCAGATTCGTAAATGGAGAGTTGGTTTAGCTAACGGAACGCTAACTCCTAAGGAAGCAGATTTTGCAATAGTTGGTTTGCATGCTACTGAAGCACAAAGATTGGCTGCTGCTAAAGCTACCGAAAATGCAACACAGATGGCTTGGCCTGTTATGCAGGACCGAAATGTTACTATTCATAAAAATATTTTGCATAAAGTTCTTGAAAATCAACCTTATGAGGTAGTTGATGAATCGATGCGTCCATCGTTGGAGTTGGCTGCTCAATCGGTTCGGAATCTATTTGACGCATTTTATGATGACCTTGATAATACTTTTAGGGCAATTGACCCAAATTATCCTTTACGCAAAAAAGGAAGTTATGTTCCTTTAATGGAATCTGACGATGCCATTAAAGCCAGAATCCGAGTTGGCGAAGAACAATTTGATGAATTAATAGGTAAACAACCTTTATCTGATTCGCAAAGAACTGCTTCAAGTTTTAGAGGACGCTCAACACAGCCAGGCGACAACTTTTTTGGGCACATATTAAAAGAAGAAGACATTAACCATACTACTTTAAATCAAATGGCTCGCAATTCTGTTGACCCATTAAAACCTTCGTTGACTTACGATTTGTTTGAAACAGACATACAAGCAATTTTAGGAAAATATGTTCGGCACTATTCTCAACAAAAAGGTGTTGCCGGTTTAATGGGAGATGTTTTAAGTAACGGGCCTGAATATATGAAGCGTTGGGACCAGATGCTTCCAATAGATGCTGAACATGCTGCTATGTATGCTGACAAGTTGCCAAAAGATTTGAATGTAATCCATGTAAACACCAGCAAGATGAGTAACGCCATATTAACTCCTTCTATGGAAGGAGTTAATATATCTAATGTAATAAATGATGTAGTTGAACAAAACGACAAAATTAATAAATCATGGCAAATATTTGGCGAACAACTAGAAAATAATGGACCCGATAGTCCATTTGGAAAAATTACAACTCGACGCAATGATTTAAATGACCAACTTAAAGCTATTGCTGCTAATCCAGAATCCCTAGACAATGCTGAATTGTTACAAAAATTTGCACTTGAACATCAACAACTTGTGGACGAACAAAGAAAAATTGTTCAAAATGCTTGGAGACAAACAGAACCTCAAGTTACGGCAGTTTCTATTAGAAAACCAGATATACAATATACACCAAATCAAAAAAGTCATTTAGAGGTAATTCAGCAAACACAAAATGGCAACGATGCTTATTTGCCTAATTTAAATAATACGCTTGATGGAGCATATAGCAAACTTGATGAAGTTTCTAAAAAACAACTTGATGATATCGCGCAAGGACCTCAAACACCAAAAGAATATGGCGCTGTTTATAATCGTCCTCCAGAAAATGTAGACAAAAGACTTGCTAACACAGTAAAAACAGAAGAAGAACAATTTGCCAAAGAACTTAAGTTAAAAAAAGAACGACTATCTACAATACCTAAACTTATTGATAAAGCTAGAGACAAAATAGCTAAAGCAAAAGAAACATCTGAATTAATTCCTTTATATGTTTTTGATGTTGCAAAAAAAAGTTATGTTAAAAAAGGTGAAAATTTTGTACCAATCAATGCTGTCAAACGACAACTACGAACTGTAGAGGCTTCACATGCTGTGCAGGATGTGTTAATACATCAAAGTGCGTATGCTGAAATTAATCTTGAAATAGCTGCTGGTAGAACTCTTAGCGATAACCAAATAGCTGATATTTTTAAAAAACATACTGAATATTTTGTTCGCAAAAATGAAACTGATAAATTTGAATTACGTATATTAAATAAGTTATTTTCTTCCATAGAAGAAAATAATTATTTAACACAATACCCACCATATAAAAATATGAGTAATAAACAAAAATTAGAATTTGCTATGGAAAACATAAGTTTTCCCAAAACAGTAAATGGTGACGAAATTATTGATACTGAATATGTAGAAAATGCTTTAGTTAAACATTATCTTACATTAAGCAAACCTTCAAATGAAAATAAAAAACTTACACAAGAGTTGCTTAATTTAAACGATAACAGAACAAAAGATTTAGAACATATTGTTGCATTTAGAGAACCTGAAAAAAAATCATCTTGGCTTGCACAAGCCGATAAGACTGAGGAAACTCTTGCGCAAAACCCAGCAGTAGTGCAACATGCAAGAAATGTTAAAACTGGACCAATAAAATCTGTTTTAGAAAAACGGGTAAAGTTTTTTCAAAAATATAAAACAGAAAATGGTTCTGTTTTAGAAAGTAGTTTTAACAATTATCTTAAAGAAATAAAAGTTAAAGCTCAAGAGTATCGAAACAGAATTAGTAATCAAGGGCCTATTCGCGCTAAACTTTTAGAAAAAGAAGAAGCATTTAATACTTTTGTTACAAACCATAATAATGCTATACAAAATTTTCAAAATTCTGTAGTTAACTTTAATTCAAGAAAATCATTAGAAACAGCGTTTTACAAATCTTTTCCTCAGTATAAAGAAAACGGTGTAGGCGAACGTTTTCTTCAAGCTTTCTTTAACGAAAACGAAAATTATCTTACTTTTTTAAATCAAATTCCTTTTAGTAATCCAGATGCAATTATGACTTATGCCGATATAGAAATAGCTATACATGTGTTGGAAAAAAATTCTAAATTTTCCACAAAACAAACGCAGAAATTTAGAGAACTTCTTTCCGGAGTGCAAGGTTTGTCGGAAAATAAAGTTAAATATATGGATTTTAAATCCATGATGGACGAAACTTTAAAAATTAAAATGCTTACGCATATTGACAAAGCAAGCGAAGCGTCTAAATTGTCTTTGTTAGAACAAGTGAATCAACAAAGACAATACATACTTCGAATACAATCTCAAGCAACAAAACTTGAACAAGAATATTTATCATTAACTCCAGAAAACTTTTTTAGACAACCAAAAGGAAGTTTGGTTGTTGACAAAGCTACAAACTTGGGCGAAGTACCACAAAGAACACTTGTACCAAACATAGAAGATGTGGTTGACTCAAAAACAAAACCGCATTGGACAGAAGCAAAAATAACTAGCATGGAAGAAAATGAGTTTTATCCACAAGCAAAAGCTGTAGAAAAACGTGCAAACCTTCTTCTCCATTTATCTAACATAAATGGAGAATCAGTTGACTGGTCATTAGCCAACACAGCACCCCCATTGTTGCATAGGGGTAAGCCAATGTCCGTTAGTGAAGGCAAATGGTCATCTTTAATAAACACACAAGATTTAACATATATGCCAGACGATGAAATCAATTCTATTCTTATGTGGTTAAGAGAACCTGCAACTATGGCAGCAATTGCTCCAGAAGAATTAGCAAAAAATGCTGGATATATTTCTGATGAAAAAAGAATGAATCTTTTTGTTGATTATATTTACAAAAATCAAACTCATGCTATTGCTAATGAAACAAGAGTTGCTTCTCGCAAAAACTTTGTTACAACAGCGTGGAATAAGTCGGATTCAAATAAATTTTTATCAACAATAGATGAAAATAAAAGAATTCTCGAACTATATCATTCAAAACAAAATAAAGCAAATCCTGTAAGCGTAATTCATTCGGCTCTTTCAGAGTCCGAATTTACTAGCAACATGCGTAAGGCGGAGTTGGTTCAAGCTAATGATTGGGATTCAAGTTTTGGTACAAATTTGGATAATGAAATGGAAGCTTTGGTTGCTAAAAGAAATGAAACTGTTAAATTGTTAAGTGCTACTGACCAATTTGAACCTTTTACTGATTTAAATCGACCAAAACTTAATGAAGATAAACCTATTTTGGGAAGTTCTAGGAAGGGTAGTAAAATTAATCGTGTTCAAGGCATACAAATTGAAGGAACAAATTTTACACCAAACAATAGTGATTATTTATATTATCTTAGAGTAGTTAAAGTTCCTAAGGAAATCTTGGATGGTCCACTTGAAAATTTAAATAATTATATAGCTACATTGGATACTAATTCAGTTTCTGGTTTAAATAAAATGGCAGCAAGTATTGATGATGTATTAAGAACTCCATTGGAGTCAAAATCTGTTGAACAAATTAAAAAAGAAATAGAAATACTTCGCACTATTAGAATAGAAAAAATTGATACTCCATACACTACAAAGAATAAGATTATTAATCTTATTCGAGAAAGAGAAAGTATTCTTTCTGTTATTGAACCATCAAGTTATAAACCTAGAATTGCTCCTACGGTCGATGAAATAAAAATTGCAAATAAAAAAAGTGCTGAAATAAAATCTAGTTGGAAATCAATTCGTAATCGTGCACGAACTACTGAACAACAAAAAAATATTGATAAATGGTATACAGACAAAATGATGCAATGGACAACATTGGATATTAGAGAAAAACAAAAAGTAGCGGAATATTTTAAAAATTATGCTGATAACCCTGATTTTGAAGCTGCATATTTTGAAGCAAAAAGATTTGTAAAACCAGAAACACAATATATTGAAGGCGCAAATGCAACACCAACAAGTGAGGTTTCAAGCGTAGCAAACCCATCTAGCGGTTACTATGAACGCCCTCTTGATGTTCCTAGTACGGATGAAAACATATATGATTCTTTTGGCCCTACGGGAACTGAGTCTCAAGATTTAAGTAGAGCCACTGGTGAACCTTTGCGTCAGTTGCCGGCAACTCCTGAAAACATGGCAAGATACGAACCTGTTTCTGGTTATGACCCAAATTTGAGTTATATGGAAAATTTGAAAGCAACTGGTAAGGAAGTACCGGAACCAAACCCAACTAATTTACCTTCGGCTAAACCGTATGTTAGACCATTGGAAGAAATTCTTAAAGCAGAAAAACAAGCAAAAGTAAATGCAAATATTCAAGGGCTTAGGTCTATTGAAACACGAGCGGCTGCGACTGATGTGTGGCAGCAAACAATGGCTGAAACCAGAGAAACATTATCGGCGTCGCTTCGCACGCCGATAATTGGTGTAGGTAATCAAGACAAAGTACTTACAGAAAAAATACAGGTTGCTTTAAATTTGTTACAAGATGTTGAAAAACGTGGCTCAATGACACCAATTGAATCTGTGTTAATCGAGAATGGTTTACATGAAGCAAACTTTATTACCAACACAGCAGGGGTGTCTGAAACAGAAATTGAAAAACGGTTAATGGATGGACTATCGGGTGTGTCTTCTGAACCTGCTGGTTTTAGGGTTATTGATAGACAAACTGGCGAAATTATTCCACAAAAATATAAACTGTTAGATAACCAAATGCCTATGTACGAGGATTTTCCAACTACTAATGCTGTGTCTGGACCTTTACCTAACATCGGTGAAGCAACAAGAGTTGCTCTCACGGATGGTTGGTCGCAGCTTGGTCAAAAATATCCATCACTTGTTGTTAGCCAAGAGTTTAAAGATGTTTGGGGTAATGCCCAATACTTTTCTAACCCTAAATTTGTTTCAGAACTATCACAATACATTGGTGGGTTTACCAAATTCCATAAAGCTTATGCAACACTAACACCAGGCTTTCATGTTCGTAATGCGATAGGTAATGCTTTTCAATATGTTCTTGCCGGTGGCAAAATGGAAAACATTAAAGTAGCAACAGATATTCACTTCAAATGGATTGAAGCATACAAGAAAGGTATTCCATGGGAAACCTTTCTTAAAACCGAAGTTCCTTTAGAACATCATGCTGCAGCAATGATTGGTCGAGATGCAATGCTTGGTTCTGGTGGTGGCATTTATGGAGACATTTTTCATCAAGTTGTTAAAGGCAGCAAACTTTATGACAACAAACTGACACGTTTCTCACAAAAATGGGGTCAACAGTCAGACAACTTTTCACGTTTCCTTCTTGGTTTTGACGGTGCCAAACAAGGCATGAACCGTGAATTTGCTACAGCTAGAGTTCGTAAGTTTTATTTTGATTACGAAGACTTGTCCAAGATGGATAAAGTAGCAAAACAATTTGTTCCGTTCTGGTTGTGGACTTCAAGAAATTTGCCTTTACAAATTGAAAACATGTATCTAAACCCTAAACCATATTTGATTTACAACAGTATGGTTCGTAATCTTCGAGACAAAGAAGCAGAACAGCGTGGACCTTTGCCACAATGGTTAACACAAGTTGGAGCATTCAGAATCCCGGGTGTTGGGGCTTACGCTGCACCGGACTTAAACTTTACAAGAGTTCAACAACAATTAGAACAGTTCCAGAACCCTAAAAAATTGGGAACAAACCTTAACCCATTATTTAGAGTTCCAATTGAACAAGTTATGGGACAAAACTTGTTCAATGATAAAGAAATTGCAACACCTCAAGATAGGCTTGTAAATTTTTTGCAAGGACTTGTTGTGCCTGTAGCAACTGGCGATAGATTGCTTAACTCTTATGGTGATGCCAAAATTAATGCGTGGTTAAGTTTCTTTGGAAGTCCAATCAAAAAAATTAAGGAGCCATAATGAAAAAAGTATACACAGGCAACAGCGACGGAGTCGGTTCAGGTGAACGGCCTGGATTAACTGAACTAATTAAACATCTTGTTTATTTCAGCGAAGGTGCGTTGTGGAACAACGGCACCTTCGTAAACAGGCCCATGAGAGGGTCAGACAACCTATCTGTGCACGCTACAGGACGTGCAGTGGACCTTAGCTATCGTAAAACACCAACTAAAGGGCGACGTGATGGGCGTAAGATGGCAGAACACATTGCAGACTTTCTTGTCCGACACAACGATGTGTTGGGTATCGAGATGATACTGGACTACAACCCTAAGCCTTTTGGGCGTGGGTTTAAGTGGACTAGGAATACTTGGGAGAACTACACTAAGCTAACAATTCATGGTGCGCCAGACGGTGACTGGCTCCACATAGAACTCAGTCCGCTTTTATCGGACTCGAAGGTGAAGGTTCGGGAAGCGTTTCTGAAACTGTTTCCTCAGGATTTAAAAAACTAATAATTTCAGGGCGTTGAGAAAACTTGCCTTTTAGATACTCTTGGAAATGCATATCATCTCCATACCGTGGTTGGAGTATGCCCATACTTAACGGTGCAACATAAATAATCATTTCATGTGGTATTGCCATAGTACCGCAGAAGTTACTGCCGTCTTGGTCGATTGTGGACGCAACATGTAGATAGTTGTTTTGGTCATGCACAATGTAGCCAATGGTGACATTGGGTGTTTCCGGTTTAGGTGAGTAAGCATCTAAATTCATCCACTCGTCTTCCGAATATGCATCTGTCCATAGCACAATTACTGGTCTCATATTGTATTACTCCATTTTGTATTATTCATAGGGGTTAATATCTTCCTGAACTAAATGTTGTTCAACTGCTCCAATAAAAGAATCCATAAATTGAACAATGTGCATCCAATCTTTGATGCTTCCATGTTTGCCTTTAGCGTACGAACGGCAAAGTTTAATTGCACTATCATTGCTTGCACTAAGAACAATGTTGACTCCATTGTTTAAGTTGCGCTCAACGACTTCTGCACTGGTTTCCATTTCCTCAATTTGATTGGCTGGAATAATGTCATATATCCAGTCTTGAGAATTTTCACTTGACATGTTTTTTCTTTTTAGCATTATGAACATACAAACAATTAGTGTTTAATCCATTTTCCATTATGCCTTGCCCAACATCTACTGGACCATAATGTTCAGTTAATATTTTAGCAATCTCTGCAACATTGACCGGCATTTCAAATCCAATCACCAATTGACTCGTTCGCATAATTTTCTCCTAGTTCTAAACTAAATGTTTCATCGTTAAGCATCAATGCCACTACACAATAGCCAACAATGTCTCGTAACGTGTCTAGAAGGGATTCATTTTTTGCTTCAAATTTATGTGTTTTTAAATTAATTAACCGCTCAATTTTGTCAGACAAACGAACAAGAACACCCTGCATGCCAAACTTAAGAATATTTTTATGGCCATAATCATGTTGTTTTCGAGCCAACAATGTACTCATTTCACCAGAATCCCATTCATTTTTTAAACGCAACTCCTGAATTGCCTGTATTGCTATCTCTGTCCAAAGCAACGAAACAGGAGTTTCGTTTGCTTCAAACAAACATATTCTTCCAGAGTTGCACAACGTATCCAACTTTTTGGTATCTGCTTCTTTTGGTTCTCCAGCAAATGATGCAATATGCATTACCCATTGACTAGCTGATTGTTCCCATGTGTTAACCACTCTGACCTTCTTTCTAATTAAAGGATGCATTGTTAATAATTGCTGCAGTCTAGCATAGGCATTGTTTTTTAAACGCCATGCGTGTGGCTTGGAAACGCCAAGGCGTTTGCCAAGCTCATCAAAAGATATGAACTCACTGTTTACTGCGTTCACAATGAATTGGTCCTGTTCATTGAGTTGTTCAATGCACATGGCGACAGCTTCTCGTAACGGCTGTAATTCCTCAATTGACTCTTCTACTACATCAGATATTGAAAGCATTAACGCTTCCATCATCGTCTGTGGACGTTGTTTATTTAGATAAGATGTGATGAAGACATTGTTGTCTTGAGGTATATCACTCTTCGACATTGCCATCGTGTGCGGAATGATAAAGAAGTGGCATCACTTCTTCAGGTAACAACAAATAACCTTTCGCTGGGTTATTGCTGCCCTCCGCAAACAATCTTATTCTTGATTCTGGTAATGTCTTAATATAACGCTTCAATCTATCGGTTGATATAACAATCATTGCTTCATTTAAAGTATACACATAGACCCACCACTGTGCTTCTGTTACCATTAACCCAGAGTCTTTCCAACCATGCTTTCTAGGGTTTTGAGCTATTTCTACAACCATTCTGCCATTACGGTAACGGTCAGACTTAACCTCAAATGAACCGTTAACGATTCCCTGCAGGAATCGTTTAACTTGGTCTTCACCTTTCTTGCCAAAAGCCAAGTCAGTTTTGAAGTTGTATTTACCTGTAGCCGGGATATCCCATCTAGATTCTTTCACAACTTCCTCAATTCCAAACTAACAATTTGTCTATCATCTGTGTACGCTACACCATTTAGCCCGTCAAGAACCGACTTAGCGTAATTGTCTATATCTCCACGCAATTTTGATGGATTACTTTCGTTCTGCATTGACTGAATAGTTATTTCAGTTTTATCGTTATCAAATATTAAAGTAATATGAAGTGGCCCTTCGGCAAACAGAACACCCGAATAAGCGTCAGCAATACTTTGTTCATATTCTTTAGTTTGTGTAGGCGTATATGTACGACCTGTTCGAGTCATACGTGGACGTTGTTTAGCTTTAGGTCTAAAATTAAAAGTTTGTTTGTGAATCATTCGCCGTACACATCGGAAATAATTTTCATTAGATGTTCTTCTCCATCTTCTCTATTATGAAATTTACCCCATTGCATATCTGCTGTACGGATAATACCATAAGCCAACTGTAGTGGCACACCATCAGACCTAAGGCGATACGCAAGCCTTACAAGCGTTCCTGAACGGTCTGAATCAGCCAATGGCCCATTAAGAAACATTTTTAACGTGTAAGGAGTCAACAACGTTTTTGCTATATCAACTGGCATTGGTGGGGTAGAGCCACTAATTATTGCTGGTTGCTTAGGCACATACATGTTTGCCAAAGGTGTCAACAACTCTTGAACTGTTCTGCTTTGCATTGCATCTATAAGAAAAACTTCAAGACTCATACGATTGTCGTTACTATCCAACATGTATCGAACTTTTGCTGATTCAAACAAATCACCCGGATATGGTAAACGAACATAGTTCCCATAACCTGATGCTTCTTCTTGTTTGGGGTTGATTTCTTTTGCAGGTACTTTAACTGCGTTATGTGCGGCGAGTAATGCTCGCCGCATAATCCAAGCTTCTATTGGTTTGTCAACAAACACCCACACATGAAAACCTTTAACAGTTTGCTCAACCCAAGATGTTATCCCTTTTATTTTTAACGCAAGCTGTATATTACGCGCCTGGTCAATGTCGTTCACATCAATGTCTGAACACCCCCACATCACCGTGTTGTTATCTAACAGCGGATATATGCCGATGTATTCTTGACCCCACAGATGTTTTGTGAACCGCGACTCATCAACAGGTTCTTTAATACAACCACCTTCCCAAGAGCCGTACACATCTGTACGGCCTTGGAACAAGGTTGCAAAGTCCTGAATTAAAACAGAGTTATCTTTCATGAAAGTTTCTTAAATACTGTTCAGGCAAATCACCATTTGTTAAAGCTGACAAACGACCAGTTCTCAAATCTATTTCAAAATCAATATCATCTAGCAACTGACCTGCTGGCCTTTTGTTTTTTAACAAGTTTATAGTAAGAGTGTACTCATGTATCTTGGCATCATACCTTAACGAATCTAACCGCTCTAATGTTTTCTCTGAATGAGTTTTATCTAACTTAAACATCAACTCATTTATTTCAGCCATGATTTGGTACTTTTTGCGCCTGACACCAATAACAGCAGTGGCTTGTTGTTCACCACCAAAAGCACCAGATGACATAGTGAGCTTTGCACCATCTGAACCAGCATGACGAGATGTTTGATGCAACACCAAAAGTGGAATATCATGTCGTCTGCCAAACGACTTGAGAAACACTGCTTTGTCAGGAACTGTTTCCCCTGCTTGCACAAGGTCTAGATAGTCCACAACAAGTAGGTCAGGGATTTGTCCCCACACATCACACACTTCGTTATACGCGCGTTCCATATCTAAAGCCGTTAATGGCTGGTCAAAGACTGCTAGATGTGGGAAATTTTCTTCTGCGGTTTGCCTAAGCAAATCTATTGCTTCTCTATCGTCCATTGCAACACGACGCTCAAGTTCTCGAGCATCGATGCCGTGAAACATGCATGTAAGTTTAGTTAACACTAATTGGCGTGGTTCATCAGGGATAAACATTGCAATGTGTTTGTCACGGTTCTGCTGTAAAGAATGTAGTAGTAGCAATGTCTTGCCACCATGCGCAAACCCCAACATCATTGCCATTTCGCCTGCAGCAATGCCACGCATCTCTGCATCTATTTCTGCTAACCCTAGGTGCACTCGTTCTTGCGGGCTTTGTGCCCACCGTACAAAAGAATGAGCCGCCTCTGAAAGCGGCTCATACAATCTGTACTCTGGTGGAGGACTAATCGGTGGGGAACTTTGATTCCCCACCGTGTCCCAACCCGCAGATATTTGTTCTGCGGTTAATTTCATTTACGCTCTAGTCTTTGGAGCCCAATAAGCTTTTTCACCTTCAACAGACTTGAACCAAGGACGTTTTGCATTAACTGCTAGCCCGTCACGGTTGTCATACACCTTGGTTACACCATCACGTTTGCACGCTTTGATAAGCCAATCAGGTAAATCACCATGCTGTTTTCCAATAATCTGCAACGCCTCGCCAGAGGTAGAAGGGGAACCACTTTCGACTGGCGTTGCATTAAATGTTTTCTTAACCATCTCATACACATTTGCTTGTGTTTGTGCTGGTGCTTGAGCGCTCATCTCATCAATGGCCTCAAAAATAATTTCTTTAACACTTGAAAACAACGTTGCAAACTCGCCAACTTTTGCATCAGTGTTTCCTTCTTTACTAACCAAGTCTGCAGCGATTTTAGCTGCAACTTGCGTGATAATTGCCCTGTCCTTATCCATTATTCAACCTCCGGTTGATTGTCTGGCTCACTTATGTGAGCACCCTTACATACTGACCACCACGGACACCAGCGCTGAGAGCACAAGTAGTGTTGGTCATTTATTAGCCAACGCTCATCCGTTGGTATGCCTGTATTATTTGTCATCGCAAAACTATAGGCAACAGCCGACAGTGCTTGCTTAACGACAAAATCACCGTGAGCTTTTGAACGGCTCACAGAAACTATTTGACCGTACGGATTATTTGTACGAATCATAACACCAAATTTGAAAACTGACTTTTCTTGTATAACACCCAATTTGTTGCCAGCATAAGTATATATCGAAGACTGAATATCTTGCGACTGTTTTTCCAACAAAGAATATTTACGGGCAGAAGTTTTCCAATCCCACGCACCATCTTGATGCAAATAATCCATAGTGCCCTCAAACCAAAGTTCGTACCCATTAACGAACTGACCTGTTGGTACTTCAAATTTTACTTCAGATGCACCACCCGAAGGAACTTGAGGCATAATATCATTAACCCAAGCTTGTGTAAGTCCAACAACATATTGATGCCAAGACTCAGGATTAACATTTGTATGCCGAACACCCTCTTGTTCCATTTCTTTAAAACGAATTAGAGACACATCTGGTGCGTCAGCAGCAGAACACCTTTGAGTTAAAACTGCTTCAATACCTGCGTGCACAGCAGTACCGATAGCTGCGCTATCGTTCTGCGTTCTGAACTCAGGTTGAACAACACTGAAACGGGACCTTTCCGGACACAGCAACATATCTTTTAACCAAGATTGTCTAACCAACACACGCTTGTTAGTTTCATCAATTTTCATAGTCCCCTTCTTTCTGTTAGTACACTATATCACGCCGACCCTACGGTTGGCGTGATGATTGTTTTGTTGTGGCCCCCTAAGGGGCAGTATAACAATGCTGTGTAGGTCTGTCAAGCATTCTTACGGATTCCATTGCTCCCATGTGTTATCGCTGTACTCAAACAATGCATATGCAGCGGTTAAGTTTAATATAGGATTAAAAAGGTCATCACAAGTTTTTATGATACCGAGCTGTTGTAAGTAGCCTTTTGCGTAATATTTATTAGGTTTACACCAAGACCAATCGTTGATTTGCATCAACCCATAGTCTTCAGAGCCATCTGTATTTCTTGTCTTGTTGTACGCCTTAGGTGCGCACCTCGATTCCCGATTAGCAATCTTGACCAATGTGTCTAATTCTTTTTTAGGCCAACCAACTAATCGAGCCAACTCCCGAACTTTTTCACACGGTGTCATAATCACGATAGGTCTTGTTGCAGACATGGTCGTTGTTGTGCTGGGGTCCGGGTCAATGTATCCTTCCGTAGAAGGATACACAGGGTCAGGTAACTCATCTGCTGGTATAGCCAACGAAAAAACCATACTGCTTACACTCATAACCGTTACAAAAATTACTGATAATACGTATTTCATACTGCATTCTCCTTTATTTTTACATTGGATAAGCCAATTAAGCTAAAGTAACGTCCGCCCCAAACGCCGACACATTCGTGGGCTAATGCAAAGTTAAAACACTCTTCTTTAACAACGCATTCGTTACATATAGTGAACGCTTCATGTAACGGTTTACCAGGTTGTACTGAAGGCATCCCTTTACCTTGTACTGGAAAAAATATACTATTATCTTTTCCTTTACAATTAGCTTTAGCATAAATTGGTTCTAGTTCTCTAGAAACATTTTCATCTCTAAATCTTATTGCTTCTTGATATGAACTACTCATCATCATCTCCTTCGTTGCTGTGTTCTTCTTCCCACTCACAATATGAACAAGTGCCATCATCGTTATTCCATTCAGCACACAAACATCTGCGATAAGGATTAGTGATTTCTTTAGTCATAATACATTTTTTCTTGCGACTCTTGATACTTTGCACCTTCAATGCCCCAACCTTCGTTATGCAAGAGTTGGGACATTATTTCACAACCTGCTTCACGCAGATATGAAGTTAATAATTCATCAATAGATGACAATGCAATGTTGGAGAGTATGCCCTTTAGATGTGGCATACACGCTGTCGCATCTTCTCCGTCGAATCCTACGCTGATAATAGTCATTCCATCTCCTTTATTTTTTGATTGAGCCATACACTGCATCGCATAACCCAGTTACGAATGTTTAATATTTCATCATCGTCATATGGGCGACCACCACTATTTTCAATGTAGTCACCTAACCCATCATGAAGATAATCAATTATACCAAACACATCACCTTTGGTTATTTTTCCTGATTCGTTATTTTCTAGACAATCTTTATTGGTTATCATTTGTGTTTTCTTTGTTTATTTCGTCAATAGTTCTAACTAACATTTCTATTTTTTGTGCTTTAGTCATATACGCTTCATCAAAAGTTAATGGTGTTATCTTTATATTAAACTTAGCAAACGCTTCAGTAAACTCCCGAACAAACTTTTCTTTAGTTGACTCCATCAAACACCTTCCCTTTTTATATAATAATTTACTTTTTTATCCATCAAATCCATAACAGCTTCAGCCAAAGAACCTCTAGCTTCACCATCATCAGTAACAATTTCATCTGCTTTATCTTTGAAACGCATAACACTTGCAACACCAAATTCGGTTGCGTGCACAATCAACCTAACCCGACGTTTTTGTGGATGCTGTGAAGGCGGTGTATCATCATCGGTTTTACTTAATGGTGCAGCCCAACCAGCAGTAAGAATAGTAAAAGATGCACAATCTTTGATACTTTCTAAAGTATCAAAATCATTGAGCATGTCATAAACATCATTATTTTCTTTTACAGACTTAATTTTATTGTTATCATCTAAAAGCCACAAAGAAGCTTTAGTAACACCAAAAGGGTCTTTTTTACGTGACAATTTAGCATTAATTTGTTTTTCTATTTTGATTGCGTTTTTTAATATGAATGTCATTATTGTTCCTCTAGTTCAATATGCATAGTGATGTAATATCTACCTTCAATTAACATGATGTGTCCGTCAAGACGCATCATGTCCAACCTTATTTTTGTTTCATTCATTTTGATTCTGTCCTCAGATTTGGCACACTCAATAAGAGTTAAACCAAATTCCGAATCAGAAATACGTTTAAACAACTCACCCATAAGTAAATTGCCATTTTCTATCATCCGCAAAGTATTTAAATACTTTGTATGGTATAATTTTTCTTTACTAAAAGATTTAATCTTTATAGACATTTATGCTTCTCCTTCCTGATTTTCTAACCTAGTAGTTACCCGCTCAACAGTTTCATCAATAAACCCAATAGTTGCAGTATTGATACCACGTTGAAATAAAGTTTTGAAACGCTCATCTTCTAAAAGAGCTGCAATAATATGTGTTTTGCTGTATTCAATAACACGCCGATAATCGAGATGTCCGGCAATATTGTTGTAATCAATACATTGTGCAACTCTGGCTATTATTGCGTCACCTATTGCATTATTGACAATAGATTGCGCATACTCTATGGTTGAATCCATAACTTTGTTAGTAATATCACGAACAATACGATTGTATGTTTCAACATCAACATCAAACCGAATTTGCTCTTCCGAAACTAATCTAATAGACATATTACTTACCTCCCTTGATGTCTTCAACAGTTATTTGAGCCAACACTTCCGGCCAATTAGCATCCATTCTTTTAACTTTACGACGCATTTTTTTGCGTCGTTTATAATTTATTTTATTTCTTTTTGACATCAACTTGCCCTTTCTTTTCATCCCACATAAGAAACGATTGCTCATACTCATAGTTATTCCAACAATTACATTTATCACCAGAACACGCTAAACATTGTTTGCAATCACCACAATGCGTAGCACTATGGTCTAAAGCATCAACATAATAAATTGCACCACAGTTATAACAAGTAACTTTAGCAAAATCAGGATTTGTGTATTCTGTAAAAATATGAATCTTGTCTAATATGTCATCATCGTCATACAACTCATTTTCTACATACTGCATAACTTCTTGTTGACTAAAATTATGGGCGTTATAAGAGTCAAATTCTTCTTCATCATCTAAATCCCAAGTAGCAGTACCATAACCCCCGTATCCCTTTGTGTACGAACTAGCAGAAGTTGTATAACCAGAACCTGTATAACCATAATTGACATAAGATATTGGATAAGTTTTTTTGTACGAACTATTAGACCACCACATTCCCTCGAACCAATGACCGGCAGGTTCATTAAGAATATACCAATCAGCTTGAGAACTAGGATTAACAGTCAACACCGCCAACTTAGAACCAGTAGCCCATGTTTCAATTTCTTTAAACGTTGTTTCGTTATCTAATGCGGTAACACCACCCAATTTTGGTAACACATATTCTGCAAACAACTTTGTATCAGAACGTTTATCATGAACAGGCATAGTTATTGGCAACATACCGTTATGACCCAACACTGTTTTATCATCATCACCAACATTAAATGGATGACAATTATCAATAGAAGTTGTACCATGAGTTGAAATACGCCAATGAAACAACGCAGCACCCGTATAAGTTTGTCTCAAATCAACCCACCGAAGCCACAACTTTTCAAAATCCATATCATGGTCTTTGATAATTGCAGTTTTAGCATGAATAGCGAAACCAAATCCGTCAGGATTTGATTTTGCGGCTTGACGCGCTTTATCATAATCAATATTTACACCATCAGGCATTAAAGTTAACAAACACATTATTTATTCTCCTTTTTATCTTTACTAGGTTTATCTACCCAACCATCAGGTGCTTTAGACACATTAGGCCGCGTATGCATTTTCCAAATAAAATTTGGATAAACATCAGGAAAACTACGAGCATAATTAGCCAAACCATCAAAATTATTAATAGCATTCTCTTTAACAACTTGATGAGCAGTAATTTCCTTTGTGTACTCAAACAAACAATACACAAACTCGATATAAGACAACAAAGTCTCATAACGCAAAGAAGGTCTAAAAATACGCAACTCATGCGTATGCTCATTCAACCTATTAACAGCCAAATTACGGTAAGTTTGACCGGGAACATAATCACCATTCTTGCGAACACCTTTAGCAACTTCCATCAAAGTTGGCTTAGGCCCATGCCAATACTCATCACTAGCACCAAGAAAAGCATCCAAATCATATTGCGCATACTGAGAATTACGACCAACAAAATTGATTAAAGTTTCTTTATTTCTAAAAATGAAATACAAAAACTTCATCTCATGTTGAGGATTGATAAATGAATTTTTAGATATATGGATGTGTTGGCCACAATTAGATGTAGTCCATGCACGATAACCTTTTTTACGCAAATAACGCAAAGACTCACGAATAGACTCTGTGTTATTGTGAACAAAATTAAGCGACATTGGATGCGAAACCATTTCGAAACCATTACGCAAAGAACAATCATCTTTAACATAAATTAATCCATTAGTCAAATTACTTACATAACTTGCATCCCTGTTTAACGAACACCCACCATTGTCTTTATCTTCAGTTTCAAGTTCAATACCAACATAAGGTTTAATTTTTGTGGCATTAGAGTTCATGGATACTGTTGTGTTATTATCAACAAAATCCCAAAACCTTGGAGTAGGATGATAACCATAAGAATTGATTGAACTCTCATTATCATCACTTGAATTGTCATCATCTGATTCATAATCAGAATCAGAATCCATATTGTCATAACAACCTTGACAATACCAACTGCCACCAGAATACACTGCATCATTTCTGTCTACTGTGTCGGAACAATCCCAACAATCGATAGGACCTCTATTTTCTATACCTGGCATATATACCCCTTTGTTTATCTAATGTTTATATGATGATGACATTTGCTTGTCCCCGCGGAACGCGGGGGACAAGCAAATGGATTACTCAGGCTCAATAACAGTAAGCTTTGGGAACTTACCAAACGTTTCAACCTCAACTAATTCATTATTAACTAACATATATCTTTTTTCATTACTATTTATGTAATGCCACATAGCATTTTTGGCATCAGCATTATTTTGCCCTAACGAAGCTTCACCAGCTTTACCTAATGCTTCATTAAAACTATTTGCCTTAATTTCGTATTGAACTAAAAGTCGTATTCTGTATGTAAATGCCATAACATCCTTTCAAATAAATTGCAACACCCGAGTAAAATAAAGTCCTTGACAAAAATTGCAACACCCGAGCAAATGAACCCCGACCGCAAAAAGAGCAAAGGGGCTGGTGTTGCCCTGCTCTGCTCTGGTGTTGGTGTTGGTGTTCCCTAGACATTACACGCAACTTGCTGTCAGGTGTTGTCGTCGTCGCTTTAGCGACCCAAGACGACAACAATAGCAAACCGCAGTTTTCCAAGTTAGCAAAAGATAAACGGGCCGGGTTGAGCTTACGCCCAACCCAACCCGCTGTCATCTTGTTCTGGTGTTTATCAAACAACAGTCAATTTACTTACCGCCACAAACTCTGGCTGAGTAATGCTCATCTGACCGCCAAGCATAAGTTGTTGCTTAGGTGTCTTGAGTTCATACTCAATACCGTCAGATGTGTATGTTGATTGTGTGTCACCCATAGCAACCACTTCGGTCACATTCAGTGTCACTCCAGCACGGATATTGTGCGCGGTTACCAACTCGTTTGGTAACCAAGCCCAAGGGCGTACACCATCAACAGTAACAAAAGATACTGAAGTTGATTTCGGACCTTGTTTGCTAACTCCAGCCACAATTAAAGTGGTTGTTTCTGTCGTTTTCTGTTTTTTGTTCGCTGACATTATGTTCTCCTTTCAAGAGAATCTATTTTTTGTTTATTACTATTTTCTTTGACTTGCCCCCGCGCACGCGGGGGGGCAAGGCGAAGAACTTATTCAGCCTTAGTTACGGCTCGTTTCTTGCCCATAGTCCAACCCAAAGCAACCAAGTGAGGGTCTTGACAAATGTGTGAACCTGAACTAATAGGTGGACAATACAAGTCCAAATAGTCAGGCTCAACATTCTGATTCAGCATCGCCCTGAGTTCATCAGGTTCGTCAGCAGGCTTAGAGTTGACAAGTAACTCATCAACTTCGTGAACAACATCGCTGTCGTCAAGCCAACGCTGTCTGCTCTTAGCATCACGCTCGAAAGCGTCATCAGACTTAACTGTGGCACGCTTAGGGATTCTCTTGATGTTAGATAAATCAAGTTTCATAACAACCTTTCTTTTAGGATTGAATTGGTGGGTCGCGCCCCAAAGGGGCGACCCACCAATGGATGGCAGTTCTACAGCAAGTTCGTTGGGTCTTGCTGACCGAGGATTAACTCAAACGCACCAACAGCGCCGTGTTCATCAACATATGACCATAGAGTCTGTGTTGGATACTGGTCAATGATACGGTAAAGCCACTCGCCGTAATGCTCATCAAGCATCTCAATCAAGTCAGCCATTGGCTCATTAGATGACACTTCAGTTGAATCCAACTCATATTCGTCAATCGTGTATTCTTGTTCTAGCAGGTACTCCAACATTACTATCCTTCTTTCTACGGACGAATCCGTGTTTTGGCTGTCACAACCGAATTGTTGTAACAGTAACCTTGAACCGTGGGGTAAGGTATTAAAATCCCCCACGAAACCAATCAATTAAAACCATAACCAACACAGGAACCATAAAAGCCCAACCGATATTCATCACTCACCCCCTTTCTCAACAAATTCAACCAATACATCAGCGTGGCACGCTTTAGGAGCACACCAACACACCAAATCCTTACCTTTCAATTCACCTAATTGCTTCAGCAATTCTGGTGAATTCAAGAGATATTGACGAAACTCGGCAATAACTCTTGCTCTATCACCTTCACCACGCATAGTGAATGGATTACCCCACTTACTTGGGCGACCCACATACACAGCAGAGTGTGGCACATTCGACTCTCGTTTATTGAATACCTTCACAACAACCTTCTTTCTGCCACCAATGGTGGCTTAAACCCAACCCCACACGATTGTGGGGTTGGGGATAGCAATTATCGGTCTGACTCAGGAACGCCGTTCACATATCCGTAGCAGTTGCCACAATTAGGCGCACTAATCCAACAGCCTTCAACGCCGATAGGAAAACCTGCACCAACAAACTCGCCACCACATTCAGAACATTCCTGAACAAGACGTGCGATTTCAAGCAACTCGTCCTCACCAACTTCACTTGGTGTGAACGCTTCCATAGTTTTGTCTCCGAACATAACTGTCCTTCTTTCTGCCCACAGGCAATAGTTCAGTAACCACCGAATAGTGGCACTGCGGTAAGATATTAAAATCCCCCTAAACAAACCCTTGCCCTTGACCTTGACCTATAGGTAGACGCCAACGCACAGACGACTCACTGCCGTTGGTGACGCACGGGTGTGGGTTATTGCACCGCACGCTTCTCTTGGTTTGTGTTGGTGTCGGCTCACTTGCGGGCGGTGCGGACGGTGCGGTCACATACGTGTATGAGCGTATGCTCATTAAGCGTATGTGGGCGCATCGTAAGGGGTCTGGGTGGGGGACGGGGTGGTCTGGTGTTCCCGCTACGAGCAGATGGGGGGCACTGGGGGGGCACGGCTACAGTTAGCATATGGATGGCATCGGCGCATCCGCGTCTAACTAGTTTTTAAAAATATTGATACCCCAAAGGGGGGCACCTAGCAACTTAAAAGGGTACCTTAATTAAAAATATTACACGTTATTTTTTAGTTTTTTGATGCCCACATATTATCTACAAGATTTGGGTAGCGTCTTCCTGCTTTTGCGGCTCGAGTTTTTGCTGCCGATATTTTTGCTGGTGATAATTTTTTAGATTTGCCTAAAGATTTAGGTCTTTCTTTTTTCCACACAGGTTTTGACGCCATTAACAGTTCCATTTCTTTAACGCCAACGCTTTGCGTGTTGGCTTACCGTTTGGTTTTGTCATTGGGCCTGGCATGCCACCCATTCTGGCGCAAAATGATTTACGACGGTTGGCTGCTTTTGACCCCGGCTTAAGTTTGCTAGGTTTTGTTGTTACTGCCATCTTTAACTTAGACCCAGGGTTTGCCGCACGATAGGACGCAACGCCTTTAGCGTTGAGTCCGCCTGCTGGGTTCTTTCCTTCTTTGCGTTGCCAAGCTGCTGTTTTTGCCATAGTTATTTAACCTTGTGTACGTCTCAATCGCCAACGCTTAAGGCGTTGTCGATTGACAGAAACAGGAAACGTGGTGTTTTCGTTTCCCCCCCCTATAGTCCCCCCCAAGCGTTACATGTAACAGTTCGTACACATAGTGATGGCAAACAACGAAGAAATGACTCTAACGGTTCCGCAACAAAACTATTTAGACTGGCTGTGCACCGCTCCATCGGAGCGTGTGCCAGTTTCAAAAGCAAAGTACGCGCTAGAACACACAATAGACGAAACCACACTACGACGCTGGCAAAAGAAAGAAGTCTTCCTCAACGAATGGAAGAAACGGGTAGATGACATACAAGGCTCACCAGAACGCACACAAAAGCTTCTGGACACACTTTACGACAAAGCCCTAGAAGGAGACACAAAATCTGCGCAACTCTATCTGCAGGCCACAAACCGCATGTTACCGCCTACGGTAACGCTTCAGTCTACTAAGAAGACAAACGAATTAACTGATAGAGAACTCGACGAGCTGATTGGGCAAATTGCTGCACATGAGAAATCTAGAAGAGGATTAAAGGTGGTGTGATGGCTACGACAACTAACGACGCAATCTATCTAAGACTCGTTGACCTGTATCCTGATGCTGGCAAGACGCTTGGCGACTTGCTATACACGTTTTGGGTTGAGCGTGGCCTAGAGAACCGTGGTACTTTGGCTTACCAGTACCTCAAAGACCAAGGTGCCACTGGTGACACCTTGGGCGACCTGTTTAACAGCTACTTCAACGATGAGTCATTCTTTGCCGGTTTCGATGAGGGCGACATCATGGACTGGTTGGAGCTAGAAATATTCGGTGACTACAATGTTGAAGAAGAAGTTCTATTCGGATAGTAACGGTTTAACCATTGATTAGGAGACAATAACATGGCAACGACTTTCACTAAAAAAATTCTTTCAGGCAGCACAGATGGCAAAGCCGTCAAGGTTGCTGCAACTGCTACGGCTGGTACAACGATTCATACAGGTTCGGCTACGGCTACAACTCTTGATGAGGTTTGGATTTACGCAGTAAACAGTTCTGCTTCGTCAGTTAAGCTGACGATTGAGTGGGGCGAGGCTACTGCCCCTGATGGCAACATCGAGTTGACTGTTACGGCTGAGTCGGGTCTTGTTCTGGTCATTCCTGGTTTGTTGATTAAGGGTAATGCAACTCCGCTTGTTGTTAAAGCGTTTGCTGGTACAGCAAACGTTATTTGTTTGCATGGGTATGTAAACCAGATTACTGTTTAGGTTTTTGTGCCAAGACCGCACGCACCTCGTACTAGGGTTTCAACATATCTAAGCGACTGGATTAGTCGTGTTAATACTGTTGATTATCTCGTAGTTGCTGGTGGCGGTTCAGGCGGTCAAGAAAACTTTACTAACGGTTTTGCTGGCGGTGGCGGTGCTGGAGGATTACTTTATGGCACAACAAAAATAGTTTCAGGTTCTCCATACACGATTACTGTCGGAACTGGTGGTGCACAAGTCAGTGCAGGTTCGGTTGGCAACGATGGTTCTTCCTCATCAATAATCGGTATTGGTGTATCTTTTTCCGCAACAGGCGGTGGCGGTGGTGGCGGAGGCGGTAGCGGTGTTTGTAGTGGTCGCAACGGTGGTTCGGGTGGCGGTGCATCAGCAGTAACAAGTTCAATAGCAGGAACAGGAGTTAGCGGTCAGGGTAACGCAGGCGGTTCACAAACAACTAGTGCACCGTCAGGTGGTGGCGGTGCTGGAACAGTTGGCTCGTCAGGGTATAGAACCTCAGTTGCCGAAGGTGGCAACGGTGGTGACGGTATTGCAATAAACATTACTGGCTCAAATGTTTATTACGCAGGTGGTGGTGGTGGTGGCAAACAAAACACGGGAGAAGGAACAGCGTCAGGCACAGGCGGTTTAGGTGGTGGTGGAAATGGTGGCATAAATAGCCCTGATACGAGTCCACAGGCTGGTGGTGTAAATAAAGGTGGCGGTGGTGGTGGTGGAACAAACGGTAATAGTTATTTGATTGGTGCTGCAGGCGGCTCAGGTGTGGTCATTTTAAGTTATCAAAAAAATATGACTCTGACTATCGGTTCAGGCTTAACATACACTTCTGCTTCGGTTGGTACTCGTACCGTAATAACTTTTACTGCTGGCACTGGTTCTGTTACTTTTAGTTTTGCTGATACCTCACCGTATGCAAGGTCAGGATATTATGCTGGTGGCTTTAACGCTACATATTTGACAGGAGTAGATAAAATTGCATTCCCTGTAGATAGTAAAACTGTTTCAAGTGCAGTTCTAAGTCCTGCTCGTGCCAATGCAGGTGGCTTTGCTAACTCAGGTGTCGCTGGGTATATTGCTGGTGGTAATAGCCCTGATTTTTCTTCAATACAAAAAATTACTTTTCCTGCCGATAGCACAAGCATTATTAGTGCAACTTTAACTACAGCAAAAAATGCTTGTTTTGCAATGGCTAACTCAGGTGTCGCTGGTTATGTTGCTGGTGGATACGATTCAAATTACTCCGCCACAGTTGACAAAATCACTTTCCCTGCGGATACGAAAA
>Ga0214919_10001506_pt1 | contig 37984 bp, 24 predicted proteins | sample LL1503_MetaG_FD_177994 | JGI IMG/M metagenome (GOLD analysis project Ga0214919, IMG submission 177994) | Freshwater microbial communities from Lake Lanier, Atlanta, Georgia, United States - LL-1503 | ecosystem: Environmental > Aquatic > Freshwater > Lake | place: USA: Georgia | collected...
TTGATTAAGATATAAAGTGTATTTGCCTTCATCATCATTATTTTCATTATGTTCATTATGTTCATTATTTTTGTTATCTCCTTCTTTATCCTCTACTTTTTCGCTAACTTTTTCGCTAACTTTTTCGCTAACTTTTTCAGTACCTTTATTGAGTAAATTCTCTGGTATTCCTTTTGCATTATCAAATTGTACTTTGTCGAATATTGTATCTTTAAATTTAGTCCCAGTTAAATTCGCATCTTTGAATTGCACATTTATTAACGTAGCACCAGTAAAATCAGCACATCTTAAATCAGCACGATTAAATTCCACATTATTTAAGCTAGCGTTGTTAAAACATGTCATCGGCAAAAATGCATCATTAAAAAAACCATTAGTAATACTTACTCTTTCAAATGATACACCAGGTAATTTTATTTTATTTGCACAAATATAATTAAATATGAAATTATTAAAATTATCTCCTCTTGCTTTAACAAATTTATTTAATTTTTTTTTGTTTTTATAATTATTATAATCATTTGTATTAAAAGGAATGTTTATTATAGGGTTGATACATCTGTCAAATGTAATATAGTCAAAATCATTTAATCTCATAGTATTATATCCCATAGTTGTATATAACATTATCCACCATTTTTCAATATCAAATCTATCATAATTTAATTCATCTGTACCTTCTTTCTTTGGAATTTCTGATGGCAAGATACCTAATATATAAAAATTGGTATTTCCTATTTGTGTAAAATGGCGGTTTCCTTGTGGAAATAACTTATTAAAATAAATTATAATATTATCATTAGCTTTTTGTTTAGACTTCAATCTTTCATTATAACCAGTATCAGTATCATTATGGTCTGTAATACTATAATATTTTATAAATAATTTCACACTATTATCATATGTATAGACAAATACAGGTTTCACTATAATATCCATAATATAAATTATTAAATAATGCTATTATTTTATAGTTAGATTTATATTTTGCGCAAATACGAAAAATAAAAATATAAGCAAAAATTTATTATTTACTCGATATGCTAAAAATAAAAAATAAAATTTAATTTTTATGAATCATATCCAGATATTAATGAACTACGCGACAGTATTATATGGTGTATTAAACATAAAAATGATTTGAGAAAATGGGGCGTAAATGGTATAAAAATGTTTCTAGATGATAAAAAATATTTTGAAAATATGATGGAAAAGTTTATAGGAAGTAGATTATGAGATTATGAGATTATTATAATATTTTGAAATTATCTTTAATAACATTAATTAATTTATTAGTATTAACATATAATTCATTAATATATACTGGATTATAACTACCTTTATCTAATACATAATCTTTACCATAATCAAGTTGGAATTCAATCCAATTTTTACAGCATACTAATGCCAAGTTATGATAATCTGCTTTATGATAATATAATTCAGAATTAGATAAATTAAATCCAGGATTTACTACATAATTAGTACCATTAAAATATGTACTTACTCTATTATGACAATCTTCATCATATGGTATTTTACCACTTAAATGGTCTTTACATACACCATCACAATACCAGTGTTTAGAATAAGTTATTTCTATTATGGTTGCATTATCAGGCAATAATATTAAATGTGTTAAATCGTGCCAATGAGGAGATATTAATATTTGTTTATCTTTTACAAAATTTGCAATATCATTTATATTTTTATTTTCAATATCGTAAGCTTCAAAATAAACACTTAAATCTCCTAATTTATCTTTTAATATATTATGTAAAAATAATTTATTTATATCTTTATTTAATTTATCTTTATCATTTATATCATATACAAATCTACTAGATTTTCTATAGAAATAACCAATTTTAGAACCAACAATATTATGTGTATTCAATGATTTTTTTGCATTATTTATCAAAGATTTTAAATATGGGTTATAACCAGGTCTATTAGATATCCACCAATAATAGGTAACTAATGTTTGAAAATGTAAAAGCCTACTTCCATGTTCTATTTTAATTTTTTTATAACTATATTTTTTATCTATATTATTATATGAATTGATATATACATTTTTATACAATTGTTGAAATAAACTTAACCTTAAAGTATTTACTTCATCATTTTTATAGTTTTTTAATACTAATATAAAATCATCATTATTTATTGATAATTTATGTTTATTTGGTAAATAAGATTCAGTATATAACCATATATTAAATATTTCTGTAACAAATGTACCTAAAAAATTATCATCAGGTATAAATTCACTAATAATTATAACTTTCTCTTTTTTATTTAATAAAATAGGATTTATATATTTGTTATTATGGTAATATGTAATTTTATTTAAATTATGTGTTATATTAATAATTTTTAAATCATTACTACATTTAAAATTATTATTTTCAATATTTATTTTATTATAAATTTTATTTAATACCAATTTAGTAATATTTTTATAGAAATTAAAGTAATCTATTTGTGATTTATGAAATGCAATTTGTGCCATATTACGTTTTTCATTAAAATTAATATTAAATGCTGCTTTAACATTTGTAAATAATTGATTTGATGTAAATTTATTAGTATTTATTTTAATTTCAGATGGATAATATTTAATTAAATCATAAGGTAATATATTTTGTAATAATAAATTTTTATTATTAGTTTTATTTTTATCAATTGTATTAATTAAAACACCACAAGTATTATCAATTAAAATATTTAATGGTTCAATATCTAAAGTAATTACTAATGATTTAGATAATCTAGCATCATCTATTGTTTGACTCCAATCTTCATAAATACTAGGACATATATGTATATCAGATATTTTTTGCAAAAAAAATATTATATTTTCATCAATATTATCTTTTTCATATTTTAAAAAATATATTGTCCCTATATTTTCAAAATTAGGTAAAATTATTGTTTTTGGACATAAATTTAATATTTCAATAGGTAATTTATTATTATGTAATTTAGTATTATTATATAATGAATTCCAATAAATAAATAATTTTTCATTATAATAATTATAATTATTAGAAATAATAATTAAAGGTTGATTAATATTATTATACAACCATACATTAATTAATTCTATTGTTCCTTTAAGACCGTTATTACTAGCATTATGAAAACATAAATTTGGTATTTTATTAATATTTTCATATTTACTTATATGATTATTATTTATATTATATTTATTACCAAACCCTAAATAAATACCTGTATTTATATGTAATTGTTTTAATTTATTTAACATAAAATGTGTTTTGCATAATGGTACAATATTTTTTGATTTTATATTTAACAAATCCCAATCCATTATGTTTTCAAAATTAATAAATATAAATGAATTATCAGATGGAAATATATTATTTGCATTTATTACAAATGTATGCTCAAAGAAAATTTGTATATTTGTTTTTGTATTAATATATTCTTCTTTATTATTTAATAAATCATAATAAACTAATTCTATTTTTCCACCTATTTCTTCTAATATGTTTTTGATTAAAATAAAATCTTTATAAAAATCGCTATTTTTATTATTAATTATTAAACGTGCATCAAAATATTTTTTATAATTTAGATTACTTTTTATTAAATTATTACTTAATGTTTTTTTAATACTAATTTTTTTAGTATTAAAATTTTTTACAGTAATTATAGATACTTCTTTCGTATCCCAAGTATAGACTACTTCGGCATTATATTTATTTAATGGATATGTTTTTGTTGATAAAGAACTAAATTGACCTGGTTTAATATCAGTTCTATGTGTAGCAGTATTTTCAGGATTTCCTTGAAAACAATTACATAATAAAATATATTTAAATTTTTTAGATTCAATTAAATAATCTAAAAATGCAATTATATCTGCAGTAGGCCAATGTTGAACAACATCTTTTAGAATACATAATTCTGCAGGCACTATTTTTTCTCTTTCACCTATTTCTCTGAAATCAGAATGTATAAATTTATACATACCATATCCTTCATATTTTTTATTATTATAATCTACTAATTTCTTATAAGCATCATAACCAGTATAATTGACTCCCATTTTATCATATATTAATAGACCTACTAAGAAATCACCGCTACCTAAATCAACTACATTTTTTATTTTATGTTTTTTGATAAAATGTTTTAGAAAAGGAACATAGGTTTTACTATTATATTTGATATCAGAACCTGTACCACTAGAACCTTTATAATTTGGATCATTATTATCACCCCAGATATTTTTTTCATATACATTCGTAAAAGCATCTACAAAATTAGTTTTAGTTGGTAGTGGTAGTTTTGTATCTGTTTCTTTATCAATTTTAGATATTTTATGTTTTGTTGATTTTAATGATGATTTTAATTTATGATGGTCCTTATATTTTGATTTTAGTTTTTTATATTTTTGTGTTTTTGTTTTTTTATATTTTTGTGTTTTTGTTTTTTTATATTTTTGTGTTTTTGTTTTTTATATTTTTGTGTTTTTAACATTTTTTTATATATACTATTATAATAATATATAAATTAAAATGGTAATTAATAAAAAAAAAACACAAAAAAGAAAACACACAAAAAAGAAAATACATAAAAAACAAACACATAAATTAACAATAAAAACATCTAAAAATATATATGAAAAATATACAAATTATATAAAAGAAATAATCAAAAATGATAAAAAAAAATGGGATTTTAAATCTAATGAATTATACAATCATATATTAGAACATATTCCTAAAATTATAGGTTATCAATATTTTTCAGAAATTAAAAAAAATTTTTACAATTTTTATATAAATAATAAAAATTTTTTAATAAAATTATGTAATAAAAATGATATGTACGGTAAACCATTAAAAATAGAATTTAATAATTTTACAAAATGCTCATCGACTAATTTAAGATATATATTACATAGTTTATTGATATTAACTTTTATGAAAAAAAACAATTTAAAATATATTGATATAATAGAAATTGGTGGTGGGTATGGAGGTTTATCATTTTATTTACATAATATTTCACGATTGTTTAATATTAAAATAAAATCATATTGTATTTTTGATTTACCTAATGTATCATTATTACAAAAATCTTATTTAAAAGCATTAAATGCATCAAATAATATGAATTTTTATCAAATTGATAATTATAAAGATTTGAAGCCTAATAGTTTTTTAATTAGTAATTATGCTTTTAGTGAAATATCAATGGTATTACAAAAAGAATATACATTAAAAATATTAAATCCATATGTATCTTATGGATTTTTAATTTGGAATATTATACCTATATATGATTTTATAGATAATAAAATCATATCACATGAATTAGAATATCCAGATACAAGTAGAAATAAAACAAATTATTATGTTACTTTTGTACCAAAATAAATATCTAGTATTATAATAAATCAATATAAATAAATTATATATAAAATGAAAACTAAAAGAAAAATTAAAAGTAAAATTAAATATCAACTTACAAAAAAGAAAACAAAAAAATATGCATCTCAAAAATCTATTCGTATTATAACTATTGATACAGAATATAATGATTATAAAAACGATATGAATGTATATATTTATATATTTAAAAAATTAAGATATAAAATAGATATACATATTCTAGATATTAATCCTAAAATACGTATTAAATATGCTCCTAATCCTTATTATGATATAAATTTATTTATAGATAGAATTGCACCATTAGACTTTAAAACTAAATCAATATTTCCGAGTAGAGTCAATATATTTGCTCCTAATTTAAATACATTTCAAAATTATAAAGAATTAAATTATAAAAATATAGATATTGTTCTTTGTAATACCAAAGAATCTTATAACTTTATTAATTTTATTAGAAAAGAAAATAATTATAAATTTAAATCATATTATACCAATTTTACAACACATATACCAATTCAACTATTAAATATTAAAAATAATAATAATACTATGAGTAATAATAAAACTATTACATTTATTCATATTGCTGATAATCAAAAGTTTAAAAATACAGGTTCTTTAATACATTGTTGGTTAAAGTATAATAGTAATAGTCTAGATTGCGAATTACATATTCTATGTAATGGTTTATGTATGACAACTTTATTATTAGATATTAAAAAAATGCATTATTATGATTTATTAAATATATATAAATTTGAAAAATATAAAGAACAAGATAAACATTCTAGCAATACTATTTTAAAGTATAAGAATCTATATCTATATTTAGATTTAACACAAAATGATATTAAATATAAAGAAATAATAAAAAATGCTAATGTAGCAATATGTACTAGTCGCAAAGAAAACTATCCTCATTATATTAATACTTCTAGATACTTTAATATATTTGTAATAACTATGAATCATTCACCAATGAATGAATTAATTAGAAATATAGATAAATATAATAAAAATAGTTCTGGATATCTATTACAAAAATCTAAAATAAATACAAAAATTTATAAAGAAACAAAATATAGATTTGATGAAACATATCCAAATATTGAAGAATTACGAGATAGTATTTTCTGGTGTATAGAAAATCAAACTGAAATTAGAAAATATAATAAGAATAATATTGGAAGAAAAATATTTCTAGATGATAAAAAATATTTTGAAAATAGTATTGAAAATATTATTGCAAAAGAAAATTATAAGGGAAATGATAAGGGAAATAATAATACTATAACTTTTAATACACTATCTACTATTTTTACAAAACCAAACTATAAATTCTACCCAGAAAATGAAGAAGATAATCATTGCAAATATATTAATATTAGAGGTCTATTAAAATCATGTGATATATATAGTTTAACACCAGTATCTAGCATACATGATTTAATTGGGTACGATTTAGACTATAATTTATCTAGATTAAATGAAAAAAAAAAAACAGTAAAAAATATAATATACACTATCTATATTTGTAATACAGCCATACCAAAATTTGCTGATAAATTGAAAAATAATAAAGCCTTTTTTAATGATAATCTTAATAGTACTAATAGTCATTTCATAGTAGTTTCAGGAGATAGTGATGATACATGTCCAGATGATTTGTTTGAAAACGAAAATGATTTTAAAGAATTTATAGAGAATGATAAAATATTACATTGGTATGCGCAAAATAGTATCTATAATAACAATACACATAAAAAATTAAGCCAGATACCTATTGGACTTGCCTATCATCATCTACATAATGAAGAAATAGCAGAAGAAGCAAAACAAATAGTATCACCCATGAAACAAGAAGCACTTCTAGATAGTATTATACAAAAAAGTAAAAAACTGAATATGCCTTTTTGGAAAAGAGAATTAAAATGTTATATTAATTTTAATTTTGAGAAAAATTATATGCGTTCTCGATTTGGTTATGACCGCTATGAAGCAATTACTAAAATACCAAAACTATTGCAGTTTAGTGAAAAAGGTGAGGTAAATAGAACTACTAGCTGGAATACACAATCCAAATATGCATTTGTAGTATCACCTTTTGGGAATGGATATGATTGTCACCGCACTTGGGAAGCGCTTATATTAGGTTGTATTCCTATTGTAAAAACATCTGGTTTAGATAGTTTATATGATGATTTACCAGTATTGATTGTGCAAGATTGGTATGATATTACAGAGAAATTAATGATTAGTGTAATTGCAGATTTTAAGAAAAAATATGAAAATGGAAAATTTAATTATAATAAATTAACATTAAAATATTGGATGGATAAAATAAATTCACATAAGATATAAAAAACTTAACTAAAACGGATTTTTCTAAAAGCTGTTTTAGTTAAGTTTTGGTAAAACTTAGCTTAATATTTCCAATTATATTTAAATTTTATTATTTCATATGCAAGTTTTGGATTATAATTTAAAATATATTTTCTATCTGATAAAATATTCCAATATGGAGAAATAGCATATTCTTCTGGTGCAATATTTGAACTATTTTTATTATGATGATATAATAATAAATCACATTCTGCCTTTTTCTTATTAAAATATGCTCCAGCAAAACAAAATGTGCTATTACTCAATATAATATTTGAAGCATAATATAATAAATAAAATGAATCCCACCAAGTCATTTTATCTAATAAAACTATTCTAGAATTATTCTTCAAATTTGTATGACTCATAATAAATTCTTTAACTATATTAGCAGAGTCTGTTATAATGTAAATATTCATGGGAATTGGTGTTTTATCTAATAATTCATTAATTTTATCTATATAGTATTTTGGAGTATATAAAATAAATTGGTCTATAGGATTGTTGTTATAGTTTTTAGATACTAATGTTTTTATATCTATATCTGGCTTATTAATATTTTTACTTAAATAATATAATTTATCACCATATCTTATATGAACTAACGAATAAGGTTTTGATGTAATTTTATATAATTTATTTTTATCACTTAAAATATTTTTATTAATATTGGTAAATATATCTTTATCTGTTTGTGAAAATGTTTTATACATTTCATATACTAATCTAAAATTATTATCTATTTTATTGTATAATGATAATTCTTCATATTTTGGAAAAGATTTTAAATTTTGTAATTCTTTTAATTGCAAGATTTTATTTTTATTATTTATATATTTATATTCATTTTCTGTAATAAAATTAATTTTAGATTTAGATTTAGGAAAAATAGAATATAATTTTGGATCATTTAATTTATCGTGTGATGATTTACACAACACATAATGGATTACAAATTTATTTGTATTTGTGTTTGTATTTTTATTATATAGATTATAAAGATATATAGCAAATATTAAATCAAACACTTTATTACCAAAACCAGCATTATTTTTTATATAAATATGTTTAACTATATTACCTAATTTTTTGCTTTTATTTATATTTAGTTTTTGACTTTGTTTTTTAGTAATCATTTTTATAATAAAATTTTTGTATATTATAAAATTTTTATATTATATATATAATATATATAATATATATAGTATATATAATATATATAGTATATAATTTTCATATTTATAATGGTATTAAATAAAAAATATATTATTGAAGAAATTAAAAGAAATAAAATTAAGTTAACTGGTGTTCTTCATATAGGCGCACATGAATGTGAAGAGAAAGGTTTTTATAATAAAAATTTACATATAAAAGATAAAAATATTATATGGATTGAAGCTAATCCAACCAAAGTTAAAGAAGCAAAAGAACGAGGTATTCAGAATATGTATCAAGCTGTTATTACTAATGAAGATGATAAATTAGTCATGTTTAATGTAGCTAATAATTTTCAATCATCAAGTGTATTAGAATTAGGCACACATGCTATAGAACATCCAGATATAACATATGATAAAGATTTATCATTTATGGCAAAAACTATAACTGTAAAATCATTTTTCAAAAGAAATAAAATAGCACATCCTGAAAAATATAATTTTTGGAATTTTGATATACAAGGAGCTGAACTGATGGCTTTACAAGGTGCAGCTGAATATATTAAATATGCAAAAGTTTTAAATCTTGAAGTAAATACAGAAAAAGTATATAAAGATTGTCCTCTCATGGCTGATATAGATGCTTTTTTAAGTAAGCATCAGTTTCAAAGAGTTTTAACTAAAATAACTCAACATGGATGGGGTGATGCTTTATATATTAAAAGTAATAATAATACTAAAATTAAAACTTATGAAGATTATAAGAAAACTATAAAAAAAATAAATAAGAAAAAATCAGACTATAAGAAAACAATGAAGAAAAGAAGCTTTTAGAAAAAGCCGCGCCAAAAGTAAGTTCAAATATTTTAACTAATTCTGGAATTTTAACTAATTCTGATAGTTTTCTAATTCTGTTTTGGCACGGCTTTTCCTAAAAGCTGTTTTAGTTAAGTTTTGGTAAAACTTAGTTTAATCTGTCCAAAAATATTTATATTGAAGTACAATATAGGCTATTTTTGGATTATAATTTAAAATATATTTTCTATCTGATAAAATATTCCAAGATGGTGAAATAGCATATTCTTCTGGTGCTATATTAGGATTAGTTTCATCATGATGATATAATAATAAATCACATTTTGCATTTTTCTTATTAAAATATGCTCCAGCAAAACAAAATGTGCTATTACTCAATATAATATTTGAAGCATAATATAATAAATAAAATGAATCCCACCAAGTCATTTTATCTAATAATATTATTCTAGAATTATCATTAATACTGGATATATTCATAATAAATTGTTTAACTATATTAACAGAATCAGATATTATATAAATATTCATGTGATTAGGAGTTTTTTCAAGTAATTCATTTATTTTATCAATATAATATTCTGGAGTATATAAAATAAATTGGTCTATAGGATTGTTATTATAGTTTTTAGATACTAATGTTTTTATATCTATATCTGGTTTAGTAATAATTTTATTTAAATAGTGTAATTTATCACCATAACGTATATGAACTAATGAATAAGGTTGTGATATAATTTTATATAATTTATTTTTATCACTTAAAATATTTTTATTAATATTGATAAATATATCTTTATCTTTTTGGGAAAATGTTTTATACATTTCATATACTAATTTAAAATTATTATCTATTTTATTGTATAATGATAATTCTTCATATTTTGGAAAAGATTTTAAATTTTGTAATTTTGGATTATCATTATATAATTTATTTATTTTTATATAAGGATTTTTTTTTACATTTTGATATTGTCTTTCATTTATAAAATTTATTTTAGATTTAGCATATATAAATATAGTATCTATAGTTGGATCATTTATATTTTCATGTTTTGATTTTATAAGTACATAGTTAATTGAACATTTATATGGTCTTTTATATATATTTTCAACTGATTTATTATTATATAAATTATATAAATTATATAAATATATAGCAAATATTAAATCATATAATTTATTACCAAAACCAGCATTATTTTTTATATATATATTTTTAATATTATTATGTTTAAAATGTTCAATATATGGTTTAAAATTAATATTTTTTTTTGTTATATTTTTCATATCTATAGTATATTCTATAATAATATAATATTTTATAATAATAATATAATATTTTATAATATACAATTCTATAAATTATATAAATTATATAAATTATATAAATTATATAAAATATCTGTTAATTAAAATGAAAACATTGAAAAAAAATAAAAAAAGTATTATTTTTAAACAAAAATGTAATATTTTACAAAAAATGAAATTTTCAAAATTGAAAAGAAAAAATATAAAAAAATATAGTAAAATAAAAGGTGGTGCTGTAGGTGCTGTAAGTACCAAATTAATTTATCCTAATATAAAGACAAATACACTAGCATCAGGACCTTTTATTGAAAGAAAAGCCCCAATATTAAAACCATCAATTAGACACAAAGTTGATATTAGTATATTAGAAAAAATAGAAAGTATAAAATCTGAAATAAACAATTTTTTTAATACACATCGTTCCAATCAAAAAAATAATGAAACTACTGGTGAGTTTTCTAAATTATTTGAATTAATAGAAGTTACAAACTCATTTTTTCAATTAAAATATAATTATTATAATGATAAAAATGAATATAAACCTTTATTTTTGTTTATTAATCCAGATATATTAAGTGTAGATAAATTACAATATTTTATAGATAATAATAAAATTAAACCAAGTATCAATGGTGAAAATATTCAAATAAGTGAGAATACAATTACAATACAATCTTTAAAAGCTGGAGGACAATATAGAACTGGAGATAATATTCAGGGTAATAAATATGTTTATGAAGATTCTAGAATAGAATTAGTAACATATGAAGAAAATTTAAGATATTTAATGGAACAAGAAAATGGTAAATATTATATAAATACAATGGATGTAAAAATTGATCCTCCTAACCCCAATCTAATTTCAGTAATTGCCGAGAGTATTGCTTGGATTAGAGAAATTGTTATAGACTTAAATACGGTAAATCCAATTTTAAATGTTAATAATGAAACAAAAAAAAATCTAGAATTATTTTTAGAAAAATCTAAAACTGATGAAGGTAAAAATGATTATATCCCACGTATATTTAGTTGTGTAGAATTAGATGTAGATCATTCTAAAATTATTATAGAAAAAGTAACTACTTTGGAAGAAGATGAAGAATATGTAATTGTCGGATATCCAAAAGATACTATGAGATCATATTTAGATTTATATAATAAAAATAAAGTTATGTTTGATGCAATATATGAAAAACATAAAAGTGATTTTATGACATCTATGGCAGAATTACATAATTTTATTAATCCAAATAATACAATAGATATGGATCAATTAACAACTGAAATAAATAAATTTTATGGTTATGAATCTTATTATTTATATATAGAAAATTTTTATAATAATGAATTATTAAAATTAGGATATACACAAGAACAAATAAATACAGTAAATTTTTATAGTGATTTAACAGATGATAAAAAACAAGAAATACAGGATAAATTTATAGAAATATATGGTATACCTTATGATCCTGAATTTCAAAGTAAATTTAAAGAATTACAAAAAGCATTTTATAATGAGTTAGCAAGTAAATGTCTAAATAAACCTATGTTAAATATTAATTATGTATTTCTTATATTTAAGAAAAATAGTGATGGTAATTATACTCCAGCTGTTTTTAATTTTAGAGAATTAAAACATAAATATCATTCATTATTACAAAGACTAGAAACAGTTATTAAAACAATATTACCATATATATATGGTATTACTACTTCTCAAGAAGAAGAATATAGATTATGGTATTCACGTTATAATTATGGAAATATATTTCATATTAAAACTGAATATGTACATACAATGAGTAATATTCAACAACAAGCATATAAATATAATAATAGTATAACATTAGAAGAATTAATTTATATGTTAAGTATTAGTGATATTGACTTAAAAAATTTAAGAATTGAATATGTAAAAAAAACTGATATTTTTAGTAAAATTGATGGTGAAGAAATAAAATTTAATGTAACATCAGAAGAAATCAAAACTAAATACAAAATTTATATAGAACCTGTATCTGTACCACCTATAACTCTTGAATTATCTACATTATTACAATCAAAAATATTGCTAATGTTTGTTGAAACAGGTAAATTATATACATTTATTTATGAAAAAGATGGTAAATTTAATATTATTAAATTTAAACCAAAAATATATAATATTATTATAGCAATATTTGAACAACTTAGAATCCATATACTTAATGAAGAATTTATGACAAAAATATTAAATAGTAGAAATAATGAATTTATAGAAGCAATTGATATTCCTGAAATTGATTTATATGAAGTTGTAGAACATAGACTAATTAATTCAGATGATTATAAAAGTATTATGCGCTATAATCCATTATTAGTAAGAACTATTAAAAAAAAAACGAATGAACCTACTATAATTATTAGTGAGTTTTTTGATTCACCATTAGTAAAAGCATCAATTTTACCTAATATTGATATAGTAATGCCAAATCCTTATAGTAAAAAACCATTAATAATACGTAATTTTTTAGCTACTAAAGAATATAGAGAAAAACATAATGAATTTATGACAAAATATAGACAAAAACCATATAATTACTTTACAAAAAATACAAATTTATTACATAAACCTAATTTACCTAAATACGTATTTAATTTTGTAGGGGATAATTATAATAATGAAGAAATAAATGCAATTTATTTTAATCCTGAAAAATGTGGATATAATTTAATTGCAATAAAAGAAGAAACAAAAACTGTAGTTTGGATAGTTCCTTTTAATTCTACTTATAGTGAAAATATTGAGGTTGAATATTTAGGTAATTTCTTAGATTTAAAAATTAAACATATTAAAGTTTTACAAATAGTAAATAGATTATATTTTAATAATAATAATAGTTGCTTTATGAATATATCTTCAATAACTCCTCCACAGTTATCTTTACATATACATGTTATAAATGATGATATTTATAAATCTAACTTTGCTACCCTTGAACAGGGGTCAAGAATAGCAAAAATGTTAAGTACAAAAATAGCAATTAATTTATTAAATTTAAATACACAATATTTTGAAAATTATAAAACAGAAATATTAATACATGATAAACTCTAATATATTATATATTTTTTATATTTTTTATATTTTTATATTTGATATATTTAATATAGTTAATATATATAAAATGAATTATAATATTTTAAAGTTAAATGATAAATATTATACAAAATATAATTACTTATTTAATTATTCATCTGTAAAATTTAATATAATAAATTTAAATTTATTATTTAACTATACATTTTCCAACGATGCATCATTATGTAATAAATCATTTATAAAATATAATTATCATGAATATTATGGATATTTATTATTTAATAATATAAAACAGATTATTAATTATAAAAATAAAAAACTTAATCTTGATTATAGTAATTTTATAATAGATAAAATTAATAAAATTTATAATAATAATAGTAATAAAACATTATATATAATAAATTCTAATATTTTACCATTAAATTATATTTACAATAAAAAAAATAATATTGGAGATGTAATTTTTTTAAATAATATGGATTATTCATTAAATATATTAACTAAAAATTATAATAATTTTATTAATAATATTAAAAATAATAAATTATTTAATAACTATTATTCATCATTTTTTAATAATGAATATAAACAATTTATTATTAATTTAAAAAATAATGAAGAAACTAGTAATATTCCTATTCCAAAACAAAAATATGATTTAATAAATTTTCATATTGGATATATAACTGGGTTAGGATTATCATCAAGTTTTAAAATGATGCTTCATATACCTCAATTAATTTCTGCAATAGCAATGTCATTAAAACTTATAGAAAAAGATGGTACTTTATTATTATTCTGGTCTATTGTAAATGTCAATATACCTGTAATACAAAAAATATTATCAATATTATCATATGGATTTAAATCTGTAGAAATTATTGATAATGATATAAATCAAAATTTAGTAATTGGTGTTCCAGAGTATTATATTAAATGTCATAGTTATAAAAACAATATTACAAATGAAATAATTAATAAATTACTGGATATTTCTATTAAAACTGTAGATTATACTTATGATAAATGTGATATTATAGATTACTATGAAGATTATAGCAAAAAAAATCATAATCACTCACTATTCTATAATAAAAAAGAAGACTTAATAAATAAATATAGTACTAAAAGAACTACCAGAACCGCATCCAGAATAAAATCTAGAACTAAATCTAGTTACACATCAAAAACACGTAAATTATCTTTTAAATCTTCAAAATCACATATACCTATAACTCCAATTTACTACATTGAAGACATAAATATACCAGAACTAGACATAATAATGAAAGATAGTAATCTACAATTTAAAGTATCCCTGCTAATGAATAAATTGGAAGGTATATTTGTAGATTATTTTGAAATGGTTAATAATTTAATTGTAAATGCTATTGCTTATGATAAAAAAGGTGATATGTATATTAAAAAAGAAGCTATATTAAAAAAAGATATAACTAACTTAACTAGATTAATTAATATGTTTGAAGTAAATAAATTACCTTATAATAAGCATGCTTTAAAAGTATTATTAGGAAAACAAGATGAACTTATTAAAAATTTTTATTCATTAGATATACCAGTAAATATAAAGATAATTAATTATACTGATAGAAATACTAAATATTTAAATAAAAATGCTATAAATAATTTTAATAAATCAGTATCAAAATCATTATCTTCATCAAATAAATCAAATAAAAATACTAAAAATATACAAGATTATGATATTATTAATTATTATTATGATAAAATAAAATTATCTCAACAAACTAAATATAAAATATTAGAAGATATAAATTTTACTAAATATTTTAATAAAGCACCTAGAACTATAGAATATGCTTCTTATAATTTTGCACCAGGCTTATGTGAATATATAAATAATAAATATAAATTCATAAATACAGATATAAATATACAATTTGTAAAATTATGGGAAATTTTAAATGAATTTGAACTTATACCTAATACAGTAAAATCATTTAAAATATTACATTTATGTGAATTAACTGGTCAATCTATAATGTGTGCTAAACATTGGGTAGAAACTAAATGTATTAATTTAGATATGAATAATTATCAATGGCTTGCAAATGGTATTAATCCATATTCTAGTAAATATAAAAATATTTATAAAACTAATAAAACTAATAAAACTAATGAATCTAATAATATTTATTATAATAATTTAATAAATGATAATTATGATAAATGGTTATGGGGTTTAGATAATACTGGAGAAATAAATAATATAAATAATATAAAATCAATTATGAATGATATTAAATTAAAATGGGAAATAAAATCTGGTAAAAAAATATCTAACAATATAGATTTAATTATTTGTGATGATAATATAGAATTTGATCAAGATAAATTAGATAGTAAGAATGCAGATTTATATCAAGTTTTAAGTATAATCGCATGTAGTAGTATAGGCGGTTCTTTTTGTGCTAAACATTTTATACCTTATAAAAATATTAATGATTTACATAATATAGATAATATGATTGAATTAAGCGAATTCTTCATTAATTATTTATATTTATATTATATTCTTTTTGATTCTATAAGTCTATATAAACCAAATAGTAGTAAAACTAATAATGGTGAATTTTATGTTATAGGTAAGGGATTTAAAGGTATTACAACAGAACATTTAGAAAACTTATTTAATGTTATAGATAATTTTACAGAATATAACTACATTATTGATTATAATAAAATACCTTTAACATTTGTATATCAATTAAATAATTTTTTAGAAAATATGAGTAATATTAATATAGTATCTATTGAAAAACAAATTTTATTATTAACTTGTTATAAAAACTTATATGAAGATAATAAAGATAATGAAGATGGTAAAAATATACATAGATATAAACAAACTAATAAAATTTTAAAATGTAATAATTTTTTTAATAAAAAAAATATTGATAATATGCTTACACCTAAATATAAAGAATGGATTAAAATATTTAATTTTCAATAAAAATTATATAACTTCTTTTATTTTCTTATATAACATATCTAGCATTTTATTATTCCATTTCTCATAATCATTTTTATAAACAGATATATACATTTTCCACCAATATGAAACATCTCCAACTTCTATATATTTAATTAATTCTTTAAATTTATTTATATCCCAAGGTTTTCCATCAGTGCCATATAAATCTAATACAACTAACTCTGGGTGTTCGTCTGGATTAACCCATCGTCCAAAAAAACGAGGTTCAATTGCATATATTTTATCTTTAAACATTTTACTTACCATTTCGGTATCTCCCCTTATTTTTATATTATTTTTTATTATGTATTTTAAATAATCATCTCTTTGTTTTGCAATAAGTACGCTAGGTTTAATAAGTAATACTGATGTTTCAATATTCATACCATCATTCGTATTTTCATTTTCATATTTATCATAGGGTATCATATTACCATGAAGTTCTTTACCTTTTCCTTTCCAATTGCAATATTTATTCTGGAATTGCCTAAATAGTCTTCCATTTTCTGAAAATTCTTTAAAATATCTATCTTTAGGATTATTATTAAGCTTACCTAAAAATATACTAGCAGGTGTATTTAAATTAAATAAACTGAAAATTTCTTTATTAAGTACTAACATATCTGCATCTAGAAACAATATTTTATCATATTCAGTCATTTCAAAAATATGTAATTTAGTAAATGTTTTAGAATAAATATTACGAGTATTTGGAACATTGTGTTTAATAAGACTAGGTGGTATTTGTAAGTATTCTACATCAATTACACGGTCATATATTTTTGATATAAGAGAACGAGCTTCTTTAGATACATCATGAGTTACCATACAACATAGAGTTATGTGTTTTTCATAAGCTTTTGGCATTACTTTTCTAATGCTAGAAGCAAGAAGGAGTATTCCGGGTAAGTATGAATCACCACCAAATAATAATGTAGTAATTGCATATTTGGATTTTAGATTAGTATTTTTATTAATATTATTTATTTTAAATTCTTGATTAATTTTTGCACATTGTGTTTTATTTTTTTTATCTAGACAACAATATTTAAGTTTATTGATTTTATTTACATTTTTTTTGGTTTTATTAGGTTTATTGTTTTTTTTAGTTTTATTTGTTTTAGATTTTTTCATTATAAAATATATTTTATATATTATAACAATTATATACTATAATTATTAAATATTATATTTACCATAAAAATTAGAAAAAATAATTATAAAATTGAATTAAAATTAAAATAAATTAAAATAAAGATATCCAGTAAAAAATGTCTGAAATATCTGAAATGTCTAATTATAAAATAAACGATAGTATTATTAGTTTTTTAAATGAAATTAATAAAAAATTAATAAATTTAAATTTTGATAATGGTCAAGAATTAATTGTTTTGCTTGATTATAGAAAAAATTTAATAAATATACCAGAAGAGAAATACGAATCAATTTCACCAAATGATTTATTATTATGTTTATATAATAGATTCATGCCAATAACATATATACATTTTATAATAAATGATGATTCAATAAGTATAGAAAATACAAAAACTAATAAAAAATATGAGAATAAAGGTTATTGTAAATTGTTGTTTTCAATACTAATATTATTATCTAGATTAATAGATGAAAATATAAATATGATACATTTAGATTCTATAAATGATAAAATGTCTTATTTATCTGTATTTGTATTCGATGCTATACCACAAATCGAATATTATAATTTACGCGAAACAAATTTATATGATAAAAAAGATGAAATAAAATGTAAAGAATTTATTGATAAAATAAAAATGATTAATGAAATTAATAAAACTATTGACATTAAAATACATAAATATGGATTTATACAATATCTTTGTAAAGAATATGGTAATGATTTATTTCTAGTTATTGAAATTACTGATTTATTTATAGATAAAATACAAAAATTATTATCTACTTTACTTTAGAAATTATAATCAATTATAATCAATTATAATCAATGCTTATACGATGAATATCATAACACATTAATGGTATTCCTATTTTATCAGATATATCACGAATGTATTGTCTTACAAAGAAACCACTTCCAACATGTAATTGCAATGTTATGTATTGTATTTTTTTTGTATTATCAAATAATATTAGTGATTTCCATTGATCTATAATTTCTTTTTGTCTAAAATTTTTATTTTTATCTACTTTATCTATTATAATACAACAATCATTTACCCATTCTGTAAAATCTAATTCTCCATTATTATTAATTAATTTTGAATTAAATAGTTTAACATTATGATAAAAATTTTTAGAACTATCTTTATTTCTAAATGATATAGCTTTGGTTGAAAAATAATGATATTTTTGATTTATGGTTATTTCATTTTCTATTTTAAAATAATCTCTATATTGTGATATAAAATCTGAAGATGTAAGATTTAATAGTATATTATCTGGTAAAATATTTTCAAGTATTCCCATTGCATCATCTGAATCTGTTTTATAACCAATTATAATTTTTACTTCATATGTTTTACTTAAATTTGTATAATTATGCATATTCTTACATTCTTCACCAAATAAAATAGGAACTACACCTCGTGCCATTGGATCTAATCTGGCAGTATAACATATTTTTGTATCTGGAAATTGTTTTTTTATATTATTTATAAATTCTAATGGTGTTAATCCAGCTTCTTTGTAAAATTCTAGCATTTTTATATTTAATATAATACAAATTCCTTTTATATTATTAATTTTCTAGGTAATATATTATTTAGTTTATGTAAATTATTTAATGTATCTTTTCTACCTATTTCAAATAATGTTCTAGACCACTCTGGACTACTCCAACACCAAACTAAATACCAAGATTTTTTTACAGGTCTCCACATATCATAAGTAATAACTAATTTTGGGATATCTAAATCTGGATATGGTATTGGTTCATTATTGCTAACACTACCATCAATACAATTTTTATCTCGATATGAATTAGTTAATTTGCCTATATCGAAAATTGGTATAAATGCAGAACTCATAATACCATCTATTAAATCTTCATTATTTTTCCAATCTGAAATTAGAATATTTTCTAGATATGGTTTTTTCATAATATTAACAGTTGTTATTGAACAGAATAAACGTGATATAGCTTTCTTATAAATTTCTTTATCTTTATTTATTTGTTTTAAAGCACATCTTTTAACTATTTTATTCCAAATACCTAAAGCACCAAATAAATGTGAATTGACTTCTTGTAAAAAAGATATATTCCATGTATAAAATAAATCAATTATATTCAAATCAAGAGCCAATAAAAGAGCTGGAATACATCCAGCACTTACCCCACTAATAGCTACATTCGATAAATCAAAATTTTCTTGTATTACAGAAGCTATACCTAAATTATAAGAATACATACCTCCACATCCACTAAATATAAGTTGGGCTTTAATATTACTATTATTACTATTAGAATTATTCATTTTTATATAAAAATAAAAAAAAAGATAAAATAAAACACAATGTAATATGCAATATGCAATATATAATATATAATATGTAATATATAATATGCAATATTAAATTTTCAATGTACTTTTTAAATCAATTATACCATAAAATAAATCTGTAAGTATATTTTTTAAAGTTTTACCTTTTGGTTTAAATTCAAAACAATCTATTTTTTCGAAAACATTTAACGCATATAATATTAATCCTAAATTTGCTTTTATTATAGGTAATTCTAGTTTATAATTATATCCACCTGTGTGTAATGCTTTCTGTAATTTTTCTAATTCTGCAACATATCTTTGTATAATTATAATATAATTTGTTTTATTTATATCATCTAATAAATTATATTCATAATCTTTCTCTTTATTTACAAAAATTTTAGTATTCTTTATAATATCTATTAATTTATTCTCTATTTCGGAAATATTCATATTAAGTGGACTAAAAACATCTGATTTTTTATTTTTATTATTATTTTTATTTGTCATATACTGATTACGAATTTTATTGTAATTATTTGATTTTCCCTCTTCCAATATCATATAAAAATTTGTAATTTCCATTATAAATTTACATATTTGACTAAATTTATTTTTAATAGTATCTTCTTCATTTATATCAAAAACAAATTTATCTTGATTTAGTAAATAATAATATAATATAATTGAAATATATTCAAACTTTAAAACATATGGTCGTATTATAGTTCTATTGTTAGTATATAGCGAATTTCTTATATTTTTTCTACTAGATCGTGAATAATTAATTTTTTTTTTTGTACTTCTACTTCTACTTGTACTTGGTCTATTACTACTACTACTACTACTACTATTATTATTATTAACTTGTAAACCATAATTTAAATTTTCGTTAGTAGACATTTTACTTTTTATTATATATATTATTGTAATATAATAAAAAATAAATTAAAATAAATTAAAATTATTTTATTATAATATTATTATAAATTTATTATAAATTTATTATAATAATTTAAATTTTTTTATTAAAATATATTGATATAAAACCCAAAAATCCAATATAATGAACAAATAATGAGTGATATATATTGCATATAGAACAAGCTATTTTACATTCAGGTCTATTATAATAATAATATGAAATTAATAATGTTGATATTGTTGGACAAATATTATAATTATATAATGATATTACTATACATACAAATATTGCAAATTTAACCATACATTCATCTACAAATTTATTTATAGGTGTTGGTTTTTTATGATAATTTATTGATGTCATATACATAGCAAAAATTGAAAAACTTTCAACATAATTCTCCCAAATACAATTAAATAATGAAGCAATTAGAAATAATTGAGATGATAATAAACATATTTTACTACCTTTATATATATTCATTTAACTAAAATAATTTTTATTATTTATTTTTTATTTTTTATTATTTTTATTATATTTTTTAATTTATATTTTAACTCATTATCAACTGATTTATAAAATAAAACAAATTAAGGACTATGAGCAACTCCACCACCTAATCCAGATGAATTATCAACCAAATCAAACATACCTTTATATTCAGTATTCCATTCCTTTTGTCTATTAATTGTTGGATTATCATATATTTCTGGTAATTTTAACATAGGACTATTATTAATACCCATCTTTATTTTAGTTTGAGGTTCAACATAATTAACACCAAATGTATTCCAGCACCGACTTTGTCTTCTAGATGGAAAGAGAGCTTGAGGATTTTGTGCTGCAGAATCAATACCCATTGGAAGAATCCATTTATTAAATTCGCTAGGAGTTGGTATTTTTCTAGGCTTACCTTGATCATCGCGCAAAATAGAAAATTCAATCTTTGATTTATTTAAACCCATAATATAATATTCATTTTTAAGTAAATTGTCATCTTGTAAAATTAATTCGGGAGCTGTATAATTCATAAATTGCTTTTCTGGAAGTTTAAAAGCATTACTAAGATTTATGTATTCTACATCAACTTTTTTAGTAGCAAAATTAACTACGAATTTAATTATCATTCTACGAGTTTCTAAATTTCTCATTTCATGTAAAAATACATCAGCTGTGAAAAGAGTTCTTTTAGGACATAATACTTTTTGATCTAAATGGTCATATGCAGTAAATATATATGACATACCTGTTTTTTTATTAATTTCATTTACTATTTTACGTAAAATATCTGTTATAACTAATTTAGTAGATTTTTCAATTGTCCATGGAGTATCACCATTACTATTTATACCACCAAAACCATATGCATTTTTAAATCCTTCTTTATTGTTTGACATTTCATTTATTTTAATCATAACAAGTACTATGATTAATAAAACTATTGTAAATATTATTATTTGCATTTTTATTATAAATAAATTGTATCTAGATACTATTATTATGATATATAATTATGATATATAATTATTTATTTTTACTATTAAATATAATACAGAAACAAAATTGAAATATAAAAATAATATTTTAATTATAAATAGAAATAATTATTATTTAGAAATAAATTTTTTGTAAATAAGTATCTAGATATAATTTTATAAATGATAGTTTTTGAATTATTTTCCCTAAATTGTAGTGGAACAAATATAAATTGGCAAGAAAAAAAAATAAATATTAATCATAATATTAAATATATTTATGTTAATTTAGAACATTATAATTATAATAATGAAATTGAGAAAAATGAGAAAATTATAAATGAAGCAAAAAATGAAATAAACTTAAACAAATCATTTACATATTCTGATATATCTAGACATTGGATTAAAAATATACATATATATAATAAATTATTTAATATTAATTTCACTAATTTACATATAGGAATAGATTATTCAATTGCACCAATATATATATCTAGAAATAATAAAAAAGATTTAATAATAATAGGGATATTTTTATTAAATAATAGTAATACTAGTATTATAAAACCTACTTATTCTAATCGTTATATATTTTTATCTAATATTAATAATACAATTATTAATACTACTATAAAAACTAGTATAAATAAATATAAAATAATAACTGGTATTTTAGAATATCAAAATAAAAATTCATGTTCTTCTTATTTTGATAATAAATATGTTACAATAGCTAATTGTAAAATACCACTAAAATATATATTAATAAATGCTTGTAATTATTTACCAAAACTAAATATTAGTGTAAATACTAATAAATTATTACAAGGAAGTTTCAAAGTCAGCCAAATCCATAAGACTACCTAAATCACTACCAGTAGTACTTTCAGCATATTGATTATCTTGATTATCTTGATTAACTTGTCCATCTTGGAAATCTTGAACATCAATATAAGGTTCGACTATATTTACATTATTACGAATTAAACTAATTGGTGTTGATGATTGTTTATTATTTTTTTGATTATTTTGCAATTGACTAATAGGTGTTGAAAATTTATTAGAATGTGTTTGTGTAGGTAATGGTGAATTATTAGAATTAATACTAGATTGTTGTTTTATATTTGATGAATTATTATATTGTTTATTTTGAACTGTACTTTGGGTAATTGTTAAATCATTTTTTCTATTTATAATTTTATTTATTTTATTTTTTAATAAGTTAAAACTGACATTTAAATCACCTTGAGAATTATTATCAGAAAGAGATTGATATAAAGCATATATAAATGAAATAATATCTAAAGTAAATAATGTCCAATAATAATTATTAATAATATTAAGAATAGAAATATCACAATAATTTAATATAGCATGTGTTAATATATATAAAATACTACCGTATAGAATTGTTGAAAATAGACGATTTTCTACAATAAATGAAAATGAACTATTATAAAGTAAATAATAAAACATAATTAAATTCTATTATAAACTTATTTAAACCTAATTATTATTTTTTAATATAAAAAAAAACTTTATAAAACGTATAAGATTTATTTTAATATAAAATCAAAACTAATAAAACTAATAAAAATTATAAAACTAATAAAAATTATAAAACTAATAAAAATCATAAAAATATGTCTAGTAAAACAATTTATTTTGTAACTGGAAATAAAAATAAAACAAATGAATTGCAAAAAATACTAAATAATGATAATAATAAGTTTGTAATAAAATCTTATAAAATAGACTTACCAGAATTACAAGGTGAGCCAGAATATATTGCTACCGAAAAATGCAGATTAGCATCTCTTGAAATAGATGAACCTATTTTAATTGAAGATACTTCATTATGTTTTAATGCTCTAGGTGGTCTTCCAGGACCATATATAAAATGGTTTTTAGATAAAACAGGGCTAGACGGTCTTAATAAATTATTACTTGGATATGAAGATAAAAGTGCTTATGCTCAAACAATTTTTGCATATACAGAAGGTAAAAATAAGCCTATACAATTATTTATTGGTCGCATTGATGGTGAAATAGTTCCAGCGCGCGGCAATTTAGGGTTTGGATGGGATGCAGTATTTGAACCTGTTTGTGAAGATAATCTTAAACAAACGTTTGGTGAAATGGAAGAATGTAAAAAAAATATGATTTCTCATCGATATTTAGCTTTGCAAAAATTTAAAAAATTTATTGAAGGTTTATTATAATTTTTATTATAATGAAATAATTGAAAAAGTGAAATATATAATAATATATGATATAATCGAGAATAGTTGGAATTGAACCAACGACCTTCTGGTACCTATACGATTGAAATCAACCGTTTAACAGCCAGACGCTCTAACCAACTGAGCTATACTCTCTATTATATAATTATAATATATAACGTTATCTTTAAATAGGATAATTTTGTAAATTAATTAAAAAAATTAAAAAATAAAAAGTTTAAAAAAACTGTAAAAAATCTAAACATTTAAACTTTCTAAATATTCGTGAATAGTTTCATCTTTATCATAATCATAATGTTTTGTTTCACCCATTCCATAAACAGCCCATGTAAAATTCTTTGTATGATACCAAAAATCTAAAGGTGAATGTAATTTTACATAATTTCCATTTTGAACAGAATCAATAATATTATCATGTTTAATATATTTAGGAACAAGATGCTTAACTACATAGAGATTAGTATGCACGTAATCGTAAAAATCGCGCTGTCTATATGTAACTTCATTGCGACAACCTTCAATTGCAACCTTAAGAAATTCAATAAGTTCATCTTTTGAGCAAAATTTAACAAATAGATTAATTAAGATATCATTTTCTGTTATTTTTTTTTCATTATCTGGAGCATGAAGTCTATGATTATATTTAACATAAACGATCCACAAAACTTCAAGACTGATTTTTCCTTTTTCTAAAAGTTTTTCTAGTTCTAGGCTACTTTCTGGCGTATTAATAAGTAAAGCATTTTCAAGAAGACAACTATTTTTAAAGATGAAATATTTTTCATTTTTAGCTTTATCTTCTTTAGCTTTATCATATTCTTCATCATAAAAGTGGAAATCCAATTTATCTAATTTTAATCCCATATTATCAGTTATAAAACTTAAACACTCTTCAAAAGTAGAACGCTCATCAATCCATTTGTCTAGAACTGAATTTACTTCAATGTCGAATGGTAATAAATTATAATAGTCCTTCTTATCATCTTTTGATGCTTTTGTTTCTTCAGAATTAAGTACAAAGCGATAAATAGAACTCATATTATCGCCTTTATAATCATATCTTTGATTTCCTGGTTGTCTTTGTTTTTCAAAAGAATTTATTTCCCAAGATATTGGCGATAAATCAATAACGAATTTACCATTATAATAAAACATACCTTTCTTTTCATACCCTTTGGAAATCATAACTGAATCAAACCTTTCAGAGTGTTCATTAACTAATATTACTTTACTAGTTTCAGTGTTATACCAAAATTTGTATACATATGAAACTTTATTGGCATAATCATAATTACTAAAAACCGAACATAAATCATCACCAATTGCTTCTGTTAAATCGCGCCCTTGAATAAATTCGCGTTTTTTATTTCCATTTGCAAGATATAACCATTCATAATGGCGTTTGCATAAATGTACATCTATTTCTTCGTCAGGACAATGACCTCCTTTATAATGACGATATTGCCAAGTATATTTCTCTGTAATTATATTACCATAGCAATATCCAAACAAATGTTCTGAACATTGTTTTGTATCATGTGCTAAATCAATAGCATTGCTGGTATCACCAACATCACTTGTATCACTCATTTCGTAAAACTAAAAGTTCGATATCAAAATCAAAATATTTCTGAGCTATAACTTTTTTATAGCTAATTTTTTTATAAATAATAAAAAAAATCAATTTTTTATTATTATAATTAAAAATATTGAAAAATACTGAAAAATACTGAAAAATACTGAAAAATACTGAAAAATACTTAAAAATACTGAAAAATACTTAAAAATACTAAAAAATAATAAAATAATTTTAAATCCGAGAGGCTTTAGCCTTTCTAGCTTTTAGTTAAGTTTTGGCAAAACTTAATTGTATAATCCAGTTTCACCTGCTTCTTTAGAAACATGAGCAGCGTCATACATTTTTTTTATTTCATCAATATTATCAATTACTTTATTTATGTCTGGTTCATCTATATATTTAAGTAAATATTGTTGCAAAAGACTAGCAGAAATATTTATATTAAATCTAGATAATTCATCGTAAAATAATTGTGCTTTATCTCCGCGTTCTGTAAATGCAGTAAATATATCGATTACTTGTTCTTTAATAACATAATCAAACCGAAAAATAGAATCTACTCGTCCTGGACGAATTAATGCAGAATCTAAATGTTGTTTATAATTAGTTGTAATAAAACAAATCATATTGTCTCGTGTAGTTATACCATCAAGAGCATTTAAAATACCACTGAAAGTAATCATATTGCGACTTTCATCATTACTTTTTCTTTCTTTAAAAATACAATCCATATCTTCAAATATAATAAATACTTTATTTTCTTCTTTTTCTTCCAAAGATCGTAATAAACGAATTAAATCATTATCATGCATTTTTGGAGTAAAACTAATAATTGCAAGATTATATCCAAAATGTGATGCTAATGCCATAATAAAACTGCTTTTACCAGAACCTGGTATCCCTTCGAATAAATATGTTCTTTTATGTAAAATACCTAATTTTGCATATTTAGCTTTTGTTTTTTCATCTAAGAAATAGGTTAAATCATCTATCATCTTTTGTTTTTGTTTAGCAGGAAGATAAATTGTATCTAGATTTCTCTTTTTTCTATGACCTAAAGATGTAAAATAACCTCCCTCGTCAGAGCTCAATAGTAATTTAATTTCATCTTTACCTAATTTACATTCATCATAATATTTATTAAAATATTTAATGCTAGTATCAATAAAATCTTCATATTTTGGAAAATCTTCTTCTTCACACGTTATTGAAAATGTGCTAAATATTGAATATTCATCACGATGAATAGTAATTGCGTGTTTATCACAAATCATTTCAGTTTTTAAAGTTAAATTTGCACCGTCATAAATAAATTTAATTTCATCATTATATTTTAATCTATCTAATAAATAATTAATTTTATTTTTATTATGTTTATTATATGTTTCAATTTCTAAATATATGTCTTTTATTTTATCATCTATTAATGTAATTTTATTAAAATAAGATTGATTATCATCAGATTTTAATAAATGTCTTTTTAATACTGAACCTAGATAAAATAATGGTTGATTAAATATTGTACTATTATTATTTATCCAATTATATTTAAATTGTGTTATTACTTTGACCATTTTAAAATTTATATTTAATTTAATAGATTGAATTTATAAGATATTATATACTTTGTAATATTTAATGATTAAAATTTATTTTTTAAATTCAATTTTTATTTTGAATTATAAATTTTGAATTATAAAATTGAATTATTTTTATAAAATAAAAATTATTATATATCTAGAGATAAATAAATTATTTAAGAATATACATAATATAAAAATGAGCAAATCGACTTATTCTGATGTGTTTGAAAATGATAATTATGATTATGATGATTATGATGATGATTATCAAAATGAAAATAAATATGGAGATTCTTATAATTTTATAGACTATAATGATTTATTATCTGTAGCAGAACAAGAAGATACTCCAGATGTAGATAAAATAACAAATATTATAAATGCATTGATTAAAACAACTAAAATTTTAAATTGTGAAGAAGTGAGTTTTAAATTTGATTTTGAATTTGGCGAATATAATAAATGGATCGAAACTGCAAAATTATTTAATGATAAAATTTCCAGTAATGATTATCGTATTTTAATTGACGAAGATGCAATTGTTTGCAAATCTATTAATGAAAATGATGATTAGTCTTTTAGTCTTTTCTTTTAATTTTTTATTTTAAAGCTTAAGTGGAGTATCACTTATAGTTACTCCACAATATGGTTCTGGTTTTTTATTAAAATCAACATTTTTATATAAACCATTATCAATTGCTATTTTAAGCAATAATCTCATATTACTCCAAAAATCAGGATCGTGACCAATTGATTTTGTCATTAAGTGTCCTAATTCATGAATAGCTACAAATGTCATTATATTTTCTTTAACAAGTTTATCATCTTGTTTTGATCTGACACACATTACTACTTTTTCACCCTTATTAACACTATAACTTGTATATTTACTATCTGGAGTAGTTTCACTAAATGCATCAGGATTAAAATTACTAACTAATCTGTCAATATCTTCTTTTAATTTCATTTTCATATTATTTTCTAAAGTTTGTTTCTCACTAGAACCAGCTGATTGACCATTAATTAAATCCTTACTTTTATTGCCATTTACATTATCTACATTAGTTTCATTATCTACATCAGTTTTTATATATTCATTATATACATTTTCATAGCCTTTGGTTTTTATTACATTAATTAAATTTTCAAGTTTAATTGCTAATTTACCAATTAAGTTTGAAGCTTCTTGTTTATCAGGTAAATTACGAACTAAATAACTTTTACCATTTGCTTCAGATTTTACCATAACTACATCATAACTATTTTTTTCAAAATATTTGTAAATTATTACTATTAAAGATATAATTATTATTGCATTTACTATATCTATCATTTTTAATTATTAGTATTTATTAGTATTTATTATTAAATTTTATATTAAATTTTATTATTTTATTTTATTATTTACTTTATTATTTTTCTAGTAAATGTAGTTAATCTATTATTTACAAATATTAAAAATTATTATAATCTAAATTAAATAAAATAAAAAATAAAAATGATATTAAATAATAGTATAAATAATAGTATAAATAATAGTATAGAAAATAATAAAATAATATAGAATATATTATAGAATAAAATATATTATATTACATATTATTATATAAGATGACAGAATCTAATCTAAATATATGTAAATCTATTAAATCATTAACTATATTTAAATTTATTATAAAATCTATTAATATTGATGAATTAGATGATAAAATAATATTTATAGGAAATCATAATGATAATATAAAAAATATATTAAAAAAACTTGAAACAAAAGAAACAAAAGAAACAAAAGAGACAAAAGAAACAAAAGAAACAAAAGATGATAAAATAAAAAAAAACAAAATTAATTTAGATATAAATTATGAAATGAACTATGAAAAAAATTATGAAATAAATAATAATATAAAAAATAATGAAAATTATATAAAATCAATTTTATCAATAAAAGAAAGAAATGATTTAGAATCTATAATACCATATTTTACTATAAAAATTGGTAATATAGAAAATTATAATATACATTTTATTTATCAATATATAGAGTCAAATTTATCAATAGAACATACTAAAATAATTCTTTATGAAATAATTACAAATAATATTTATAAAAATAATACTGTAAGTAATTTACAAAAATATATGCCCATAAATATGCTTATATATAAATATTCTAAAAATATTAATTATAAATATTTTATAAATTTAATTAACTTTATTTTTGGTAATGAAATAGAAATTGATAATGAAACTCTTTTTAATAAACTTTATACGATAACTTTTATGAATAAAAAAGAGATTGAAACTAGAATTAAATTTATTTTATATGATAAATATAAATCTGGAAAAAAAATAGACATCATAACAAAAAAGAGATTTACTTATAATGAAAGTATTAATAATGAAGATTTATATCATCTTATACTTAATATACCTAATATAGTAACAATAAAATATAATTATATTTCTAGTGAATCTCAGAGTAAAAATATATTTTATGGCTATCAAAATATTGATTATTTATTTTATAAATATAAATATTCTGATGACAAAGATGAATTAATAAATATTAATTTCAGAATATCTGATAATATTAATTTTGATAATGATGACTTTCAAAATTTAACATTAGATTTTTATAATAAAACAATAAATAATGAATATTTTATAATATTTAAAAATAATATGAAAGATTTATTAAAATCAAATAAAAAAGCAGCAATTAAAGATACATTAATTAATGAAATTATAGATTTTTACTATCCTGAAAATTTATTAAAAAAATATAAAAATTTGGGTGATAATGAATATAAAGAAATATATAGTTATTTTAAATCTAACACATTTAAAAAATCAATTTATAATGACTCAATTATTAATTTGAAAGAATGTTATTGTAAAAATATAATATTTGATTCATTAAGTGCAGATTTAAAAATAAAGTATAATTTAGCTAATTTATATAATAATTTATCTACTTCTTATTATCATCCAGTAATAAAATATATAGGTATAGATGATAGTAAAGTAAAATACATTAAAATCAATAAAAATTTTTTACAACTACATACTCATCAAGAATTAGACCAATTATTAAGAGTTAAAAATAATGGAAAATATAAACTTGATAATATGGAATATATACAATGGTTATGGCGTTTAGATGAAAAATATACAGGACTAAATACAATTATTTTAACAATAGATTTTTATGAAAATGGTTATACTGTTGTTTATTTTGACGATGAACAAAAAATACCAATTGTAAATAAATTATTTAATTATCTAGAATTAGTAAATAAAACAATAAAACATGTTAAAAAAATTATAAATGTAGCTTATTTACATTTACCTAATGTAACTAATATATTTAGTCAAAAAACAAATAGAAAAAATTTCTCATCTCTTTTGAATAGTAATATAGTAATTGATGGAAAAATAGATATTTCAAAAATACAATCCAAAGATGAAAATAAAAAAAATTCTGGAAAACTTGATATTGAATTAATAATTAAAAGATTTAGAAAACATATTAGTACATTTCATCAAATTATAGCAACAAAACAAAATTCTAATAATACTATTAATATTATTTATAAACAAGTAAATATGTTTTATAGTAATGAAAATATTGCTCAATATATAAAATCTTATTTACATAAATATGAAAATAATATTAATAAAAAACAATTGGGTATTTTGTTTGAATTATGCAAACAAATTTTTTTAATTGATGAAGTATCATTAAAAAATATATATGATAATATTGAATATTATAATAATAAAAAAGATTTAAATATTAATTTATTGTATGGTATTGAAGTAAAACTCATATTTGATTCAGAAGGTAATATTGATATTAATTTTGATAATATTGATACATATCAAACTGTTAAAATAATACTTTTTTATATAAAAGTTGTTTTTTCTAATATATCTTATGAATTAGGTAATAGTGAATTAGATATTGATGATGTAGATATTAGTGAATTAGAACATGGTAATTTTGATATTAAAAACAAAGATAATAAAGATAAAAAAGATATCAAAGATACAAAAGATAAAAAAAATAAATCTAGTATTAATCTTGATTTAGATTTTGATTTAGATCTAGATTTAGATCTAGATTTAGATAAAAACATGTCAGATTCTGATAAAAATATTGATAAAAATATTGATATTAAAGACCTATTAAAGCTTATAGAATTTGATAAATTACCTAAAGATGATGAAAAATATACTGAAAAATATACTGATAAAGATGATGAAAATAAAAATCTAGAACTAGATAAATTACATACTAAATATAAAAAACTTACATTTACTAAATATATGAGCGAAATGAGGAAAAAAGCAGATGATCTATTATATAATCCAAAAGTATCAGGTAAAAATAAATATACATATAATAGAGATTGTACGGCACAAGCAATGAAACAGCCTTATATTGTTACAAAAAAGGATATTGAAAGTTATGATGATCCAGAGGCTTTTACAGGATATATAAAATATCGCAATAATTATTATATTTGTCCTCGTATATGGGATACATTGGCTAATAAACCAATATCGGTTCGCAAATTTATTGAAAATGGTCTTAGAAGTCCATATACTAATGGTAAATTCATACCTCCCGAAAATCGCAATCAACCATTAAGTGATAAATATTCAGTAGTAATTAGAAAACCTACATCTGATACTATATGGAAAGATTCAAAAATACATACAGATTGGCCTAAAGAATTACAAGGAACTGAAAAAGATGCATTTCCATATCTTATACCTACTAATGGGAAACATCCTGATAAATTATGCGTACCTTGTTGTGGTATAAAGGCACCATTTGATTGGGATCCTAATATTAAAAAAATACAACAATTTTTTAAACTTAAAGGGAGTAAAGGAAGTAAAGACTGTAAAGTAGATTCAATTGAATTAGAAAAAGATGAAGGTAAAACAAATAAACAACAATATATTGATGATAAGCAAAATAAAATACTTCAATGTTATAATAATATTGAACAACAATATATACTTAGTGAAACTTCAGAATTAGATAAATGTAAATTTGGTTTATTACCTAATTATCTTAATATAATTCTTAATAATCATCAAAATATTTTTTTAAAAGGTAATCAATTACTTGAAAATAGTAGCTTGCTTTTAAGACGAGGTATAGAAAAAAATGACAAAGATAATATTCTAGAATCATTTTCAATAATAAAAGGTATGAGCTTGCAAGAATTTAAACAATTAATAATTACAAAATTATCACCTGATGTATTTATTACATTAAATAATGGTGAATTAATAGATATATATTCATCAAGCAATATTTTACCTAATAGTACAACAGATTATGATAAATTTGCTATATTTATGAAAAATTATGTATTGTTTTTTAATCTTATGAATATTGATTATGAAATTATTGAAAGATTAAAGTATAAAGATATAGATTTTATTAACCAAAAAATTAATAATAATAATATTAGTAACATTGAAACAATATTTAATAATAGTGATAGTGATAATAAAAGTAATTTTAAAGCAGATGTTGCAAATATTAAAAAATTATTTGTTGCTTACAAAATATATTCTGCATTTTATAATTTTAAAATGCATATTCTAGATGATAATGAATATAAAAATTATACACACTTTATTGATTTATTTAGCAAACCAATAGAATGGTTAAATAAAGATGGGTTAAATGTTCTTATGTTTGATAAACAAACATCAAAATTAATGTGTAATCCATATTGCAATATACATCTTTCAAAATATATTATTTTAATTAGAGAAAAACATTTGTATTTTGTTCCAGTAGTTCATGTTATTTATACACATAAAAATAGCAAAATATATGGTATAATTGATATTAATAATATAAGTCTAAAAGAAAACTTAATTAATTATTTTGAAAAACAGACTTCCAATAAAAAATTATTAGAATTTACAAAAGATAGGGCTACATCAATTATTAAAATTATACTTATACATTTTAATATATGTAAATTTACATATCAACAAAATACAGAAGATTTTTTAAAAGATTTAGCAGAATTAGAATTAAATATTCAAAAACAAATAGCATTTACTACTACACAAATTGAATTTATTAAAATAAATGATTATTTAATACCTATTTATCCTACATCAATTAAAGTTAATAAAATTGTTATTAATGATAAATATAATATATTTAAAATTCTAGACTCAGAAGATATGATACCTCTAGAAAAATATTTGAATATGTTTTCAAATGCATCACAATCAAAGAATAAAAATCTTATGAATAAATTTGCACAATATGATTATAAAATATCAAAAATATTTTATGATGAATTGAAAAATTTAATAACCAGCATTCAATTTATTAATAATTTAATTGTACCTGTAATCCCAGAAAAATTTACACATAATCGTAAAAATGATATAATTGATTTATTAATAAAAAATGGCGAACTTAAATCAAAAACAGATCCTCGTATTCCAACTTTATTTAGACCAGCTTATTTTGATTTTAAATTAGAAATGAGTCCATTTATTGATACTATTAATATTAAAAATATAATATATAAGGATTTTATATATAATTATTTTAAATACGAATTTAGTCGAATTTTACAAGAAAATAACGAAAATAAAATAAAAGAAAAATTATTAAAAGTTCTAGAGACATATTATATTAATAAATCAATAGATGAAACAGATGTACAAAAAGATGATCATAAAAAAGATAGTAGTAAGTACATAAGTAAAATTGATGATATTGATGATATTGATGATATAATTAATGTAAAAAATATTGAATCTGATAATAAAATTACTAATAATAATATATATAATATAATTGATAAATTAATATTTTTTATTATTAGTATTATGAAAAAGAGAATTTCAAATGAAAATAAAACAAATAAAAAAACTAGTTCTAGTTCTAGTTCTAGTACAAATGATAATAGAATAATATTAAAAACTTGCACAAAAACGAAGAAAAATAATAGTAAATGCAATAATAATAAATTTTGTGAATTTAATGAAATTGAAAATAAATGTTTATTAATTATGAATTTAGAACAATTAGAATATTTTAGTTATCTTCTTGCAAATGATTTAATTAATAATAAATTAGAATCTAATAATATAATTGAAGGTTCACTTATACCAGAATTCAATATTCAAAATAAAATTTATAGAAATTCTAATGATATTACTATAAATCCTTCAGAATTATCAAAAATAATAGAAACTGGACTTTATTCAAAATATAAAAATAAAAAAAATGTGTTATTATCTGATATTATAAACAAAATTGATAATGATGATATTGAAAATGAATATGTATATACTAAAAATGATGAAGCTAAACTAGAAAAAACTGATTTTGAAGATTTTAAAAAAGTTATGAATACTATTATTAGTGATTTAGTAGATTTAAGTATTAAAAGCGTTTTTAGCGAAGATATAATATATACAACACCTTTTAATAAAAATGGTGTTTATGATGAAAATAGTTCTATAGGTATTTGTAAATTACCATTTTGGGAAAAAAATAAGAAAAAGTTTTTATATCAATGTATTCCTAGAAATAATGGATATATGTGTCCTACTAAATTAGATTTAAATAGAAGACCCGAAAATTGGGGTTATTGTCCTGAAAAAATAGATGAAACAAAGAAAAAATTAAATGTTATAGAGATTGAAAAAACTGAAGGGGATGGTTATCAATATAAGTCTGGAAAATGTGATTTTCCATTTATTAGTAAAGAAATAGATAAAGAAAAAATAGATAAAGCAGATAAAGAAGAAAATATACAATATAAATTAAAATATGAATGTAATGAAGAAAAAAATAAATTAACAGGTGAAAGAGATTATTCATGGTGTCCTTTAAAATATAATTCAATTATTAAAACAAAGAAAAATATATATAATTCTAAGAAAGACATTACTAATAAAGAAAAAAGCATTAAAGAAAATAGTATGTTAGATGTAGATAAAGATACATTAATTGATAATGAATTATTACTTGCAAGTAATAATCAAGAAAATATTAGACTCGGTAAATGGTATAATGGTAAATTATCCTTGAATAAATTATTAACTAAAAAATATGAAAAAGGATATTGTCAACCACCTGAAAAAACAAAGAAAAATATAAATTTTAAAGATATTAAAGATGATAAAAAAGATGAAATTACTTTAGAAAATTATAAACCTAATAATTGTAGTAATAGTAGAACACCTTCTAAAGGTGGATATACAAAGTCACAACTTAAAAATTTTGGTGTAAATTATTTGAAAATACCAGTAACACAATTAATAAAGGAAAATGACTTAGAAGTAACTATATTACCTAAAAAAGAATTATGTAAAATAATTAATACAAAATATAGAGATATAATAACACATACTCATGGTAGTTCTGGAATTACAGATAAAATGCGTAAAGAAGCATATACTAAAGATATCGATAATTGTGCAAATGGTGAAGCTAAAGGTGGATATTCTGTAATCGAATTAAAAAATATGGCAATTAACTATTTTAATTTAACAGAAGATAAAGCTAAAAATATGAAAAAACCAGAAATATGTAAATATATAAGAAAAATATTAACAAAAATTAAATATGAAGAAGAACATAAGGATTCAATTGCACAAATCAAATATAGTACAAAATATAATAGTGATAATAGTGATAGTACTGATAGTACTGATAATAGTAATAGTAATGAAAATTATGAAAATGATAATGATGAATCTAAAAATGGTAATAAAAATAAAGGCAATAATGATAACAGCAATAGTAGTAGTGAAGAATTAAATTATATTTACAAAGGTGATATTAATAATTGTGTAGATGCACCAAATAGAGGTGGTATTAATCTTAAAGAATTAAAAAATATTGCAGTTTATAATTTTGGTATTGATGTAACTGGCAAATTAAAAGAAGAAATTTGTAGTGATATCAAAAATAAATTAAATGAAAATAAAAATAAAAAACATATTAAAATAGAGAAAAAACATATTATTAATCTAAAAGAATCTAGAAAAAATAAATTTGATGATATATTAAAAAATATTGAATATGACGAAGAAGAATTAAAAAATTCTTCTGAAGATGATGAAGATGAAGATGATGAAGATGATGAAAATAATAATGAAGATGAATTTAGTGATATTATTTATAGTAAAAAAACATTAACTGATTATGATAAAGATGAAGACTAAAATAAATTTAAAAATTGTCTCATTTTAAATCTTCAACGGTGTAAAATGCGGATTTGTTTATAAAGTAATAATCATTTATATATTTTAGTAATTTATCTCTTTCTTCATTTGATAAACGTTTTATTTCATTAAAAATAGACATTGCGGTAGGTTTAATATGTCTAACCTTAGATAAGTGTGATTCGCATGAATTATGCCAAAGTAAATTTTTTTTAACAAATGTTACATAATTACAAATTTCACATTTATAAG